>Ga0325414_1000727_pt1 | contig 28831 bp, 26 predicted proteins | sample PopdelMetagenome_8_FD_206183 | JGI IMG/M metagenome (GOLD analysis project Ga0325414, IMG submission 206183) | Populus deltoides microbial communities from Bellville, Georgia, United States - Leaf-PdKOR-R3 | ecosystem: Host-associated > Plants > Phyllosphere > Phylloplane/Leaf | place: USA... | reverse complement strand
TACTTAAATGTAAACAGTCTACTTAATGGAGGACTATTTTGTAAAATAGAGACCTAGGGTTTCCTAAGATATAAAAAGAATGAGAGAAGTGAAGGGGGGCAGCCAGCCAAGAAGAGAAAAACGCCCCCTTCCTCTAAGAAACCTTAAATTATGCATTTTTCCTTCTTTTTGATTAGTTGTTCAACAAATATGCAAGGCTAAACACTTTTTCTTGGTTGCAAGGACACGGAAACCTTCGGATTTCAAGAACTGTGAGATTTATTTTACCTTTTCTTTTCAGTTTATATGATGAATATGTTTGTTCTCCTATGCTTACTTTTCCTATGATTGTTTATTTTAATTGCTAGAGCGGACTCTAAGTTATTATTATAGACAATCTATTGCTAAGTTTGATATCAAAACCGGAGTTGTGGTATATGAACTTGTGAAGCAACTGAGTTTAATAATTGTGGCGGATCTACGTTATTAATCTTAGGGAGAACATTCAATCAAATCAAACATAGACTGTGGACAGTTATGTTTTCTTGATTAATCAACTTATCTAGTTCTTAAGGCTGTCATTAAATTAAATTACTGGTGCGGACACTGTGGTTGTTTAATGGTTAGGGTTAGTTATACGGTGGATCCGTTAACTAACCAATGTTAAGAAGAGATAAATATTCAGAATATAAATTGATGTTTCGTTTCCATGATTAGTTCTGATTTCTGTAGGTAGATGTGTGCTTGTGACCAATGTTTGTTCTCTTGATAATTTTTTGATTTTATTAAATTTCGTTTGATAGTTTTCTGTTTTCTTTTGCTTTAGCCTAGATAACGTCCAACCCCCCCCCCAAATTGCATATCATCTAGCATAAAAATCTGACTTGAACTTTCTCGTGAGATCGACCCTATGCTTGCTCTATACTATCTTGTGTGTTGTGTTTGACGCTAGGGTAATTAATTTGTGCGACCGCGACATCGCAACATATGCATGGGCAGATTCAACAATAGAGGATGTATATCTATTCGACAATATTGGTTTATTAGCGCAATGGGCTGATGAGTATGATAGCTATTCAACAAAATTGGTTTATGAGCACAATAGGCTGATGTGTGTGGGAACTTAGATAGCAAATAGTCCAAGGCATGCAGACACCTATTCTGGGAACATATTAGCAGGCAGAAGGGACAACTAGTTTGTTGGGTGGCAGGCCAGGGAAAAAGCAATAATTGGGGGCACTTTTCTGCGGTTTTCAGCAGGCAAAACTGACCAGACATGTTCCAAGTCTTAATGATGCAATCCAAGCACCAAAGGATCCGTTGGAGGTTCTGGTTGGTCCAGTTACAAGGCTTAGAGCTAAGAGGTTCAAAGAGATTTTCAATGGACTTCTTCATGATACATGGGCTAAGGCGGATTTCAAGAGGATATTAAATAATAAGGAGCAAGCCGTGATTAATCTTATTCATGTTCAAAAGGGGCTTGTTGGTGGAACCAAGACCATTACATAAGGATTGGAACAAGAAGACTAGATTCGAACAGTTTGACCTTTAGCTACCTTTTTGCTCATACTGGAGCTACAGGTCAAATGTTGAGGTTATTTATGTTAGGATGGAAACTAGACTTCCATACCTTTCCAATGGTACATGGCACACCTTCTAATTCCTTAAAACGAGAGAGAACCATCCGTTTGAAGTTGGGCTTTCTTGCTGTCAGATAGAATGCAGAAATAACCTAACTTGTCTTATTAAATTAGTTGGGCTATTAAAATTTCTTTATTTTGTGAGGAAACACTTGTTTAGGTTTTAGACTTATTCATTTTATTTATTTTAATTAGTTTGGGCTAATTTTAGCTTAGGTTAATTATTATTTAAATTGGTTTTATATGTGACCCATTTGGGAAACTAGGGTTTTTGGCTTAGGGTATAAATACTTGAGAATAATTTTCAACACACTTTTTTGCCTAATAATATTCTGATTTTTGTCGACCTTTGGTTGTCAATCTAGGTTCTTGATTGAACTTTCAACTCTTCAAAGAATTGACCAATCTTTGTTTTGAATTTATACTTTTTGCTCGTCTCCAAGTGTAAGCATTGTGATTGGGTTAGTTTACAGTTTTATTGTCTTGGAGCAGGTCTTCCTATTTTCAACAAACTTGATTAGATAGATCTTGGTTTCGTGAATTTCATTAAATTCTGTTAGGGTTCGCATCACTTAAGGGATGGTTTTTGTTGTAATCTTCCATGTGATTTCCCTTTTAATAGGTTGTATATAAGTGTGTAGCAAGCAATGTTCTAAAAGCAGAACAATTATGCATAGCACATACACAAACAGACTTGTGTATATCCTTCTGAGTTAATAAAAGGTTGGAATTTGTTCTCATAATAACTTGTGTGCTTGTTTTTGTTCATATACATTTGTGTATTTTGCTTATTTACAACATTAAAAAAGTATGGGTAACCTATTGGGTTTGTGGAACAAGGCAAATACGAGTGAATCAATGAGCGAAAGGGTTAAGTCTAATGGGACTAGACTGCCGCATAGAGGCTAAAAATTTCAATGAGAACTTAACCTTGTGACAAGTGGTATCTGAATGTGGTTATATTCTTAGTAGTACAATGGTACTTTTTTATGAACAAATTGAAGGACTGATTTGGGATAGTTTGAGAAACTAGTGGTTGAACTTCATATGTCTAACACTATGAAGGTAATTCGGGAAAGGTTGACACGTCTTAAGGGCTTGATGGATCAGATTCCTGAAGATGAAGATTGTTCATTTCATGAAAAGTTAGAGTTGGCAATGGATATCACTGAAAATGTTGCTGGATAGTTTGTCAAACTCGCTGCAGAAACAGATCACAAGTGGCAAGCTATCGAGGAAGAGTTATCTATCTTGAGGAAGGCAGTTGCAAACATTGCTAGAGGTGTTGGATCCTCTAAGCCAAAGGTTCTAGAACCGAAACCATTTGCTGGTACAAGGAGTTCTAAGGATGTGGAGAACATTTTGTAGGACACGAAATATTATTTCAGTGTGGCCAAAATTTATGTGGACGATTAAGTGTACATCGCGGTGATGTACTTAATGGGTGGTTCAAAAATATGGTGGCAAATAAGGACCAAAAAGGACTTGAATGATAGACGACTCAAAGTGGTTACATGGGAGAATCTTCAACATGAATTGAAGGAATAATATTTGCCCAACAACACGTACTAGATTGCTAGGGAAGACTTGAAAAGGTTGAGGCATGAAGGGTCTGTGAGAGAATATATGAGAATATGTGAAGAGATATAGTTCCTTAATTTTAGACATTGACAACATGTCATAAGAAGACATGTTGTTTAATTTTCTGTCTAGACTCCAATCATGGGCGCAAATGGAGTTGAGGAGGCCAAAGGTTTCAGATTTATCGTCTGTCATTGTTGGGATGTCGCAGTCACATAAATTAATTACCCTAACTTAAATACACTAGATAGTATAGAGCAAGTAAGAGGTCGATCTTATAATGAAGGTTTAATTTAGATTTTTATATTATATGATATGAAATGGGTGGTTTCAAAGTTATGTAGATTATATCATAATGAAACATTCAAGCTAAATTAAATAAATCAGAAAACTATCATGAGAAAAAACCTTAGTTTCAAGTAGACGTCCATCTACGAAAATCAAAATTGATCATTTAAATGAAATATCAATTTATATTTTGAATCTTTATCTTTTCTTAACATTGGTTAGTTATCAAATTCGCCGTATAACTAACCCTAACCATCAAACAATCACAATGTCCGCATTAGTAATTTAATTCAATGGCAGCTTTAAGAACTAGATAAATTGATTAACCTGGACAACATAGCTGTCCATAGTTCATATTTGATTTGATCGAATGTTTTCCCTAAGATTAATAACATAGATACACTATGATTATTAAACTTAGTTGCTTCATAAGTTTATATATCACAACTCCAGTTTTGATATCAAACTTAGCAATAGATAGATTGTTCACAATAATAACTTAAAGTCTGCTTTAGCAATTAAAATAAACAATTATAGAAAATAAGCATAGGAAAACAAACATATTTATTAATCATATAAACTGAAAAGAAAATGGTAAAATAAATCTCATTGTTCTTGAAATCCGAAGGTCTTTGTGTCCTTGCAACCAAGAAAAATAGTTTAGCCTTGCATGTCTCTTGAACAACTAATCAAAAAGGAAGAAGAATGCATGATTTCAAGTTTTTTTAGAGGAAAGTGCGTTTTTAATCTCTTCTTGTTGCCCCTCTCTTCCTTTCTCTCTTTCTTTTTATTTGATAGGAAACTCTAATTCATCTTTCCAACAACATAGTCCTTACCTAAGTAGACAATTTACATTTAAGTATTTTAATAAGTATTTTTCCTAAAAAAGGAGAAATAGCCTTGCATAAAATCCTGAAGATTTGACTCTGGACTTAGAAGATTTAAATTGTTGAAATAAAAACTTGGATGTCAGTTTTGTTGCTTTAGAAAGTAATTTGGACTTGTTTCTTCACAAAACCTATTTGCTGGCAGAATTCATGTGTCATCTTAGAAAAATCATATCTCTCTCATATAAGCTTCTTTTCTACTGAAATTTGGTAGGTTTATAGGTATTTGAGTCAGAAATCTAACAAAATTGATTTTGCATAAAATAAACTTCTCTAGATCAAGATATTCAAGTTGGAATGATCAAAGGTCAACATTGGTAGAATGCAAAATTTGTCTTTGAAGGCTGTGATCTCCATGCTCTTTCTCTTTCCATTTTTCTTGACATATATAGGTTTATAGGTATTTGAGTCAGAAATCTAACAACATTGAGTTTGCATAAAATGGACTTTCTAGCTCAAGATATTCAAGTCAGAATGATCAAAGGTCAACATTGGCAGAATGCAAAATTTATCTTTGAAGGCTGCGATCTCCATGCTCTTTCTCTTTTCATTTTTCTTGACATATATTTATAGAAAGGTATGGATGTTAGCTTTCTAATGCCACTAGAATCACTTTGTTTCGACCTCTAGAGCTCAAGCTTTACACAAAACATTGATCGAATGTCAAATCTGTCAATTATCTCCAATTTACTTCTTTTTAAATCTTACATCCAAAAGTGCTTTCAAAATATAAAACAAAGAATATCAAGACATTTTATTTATAAAACATAGGCAAAATACTAGGTAAATATGGGTAAAACTATCAAATAATATGGTTGCATCAAATACCCACATACTTAGCTCTTGCTCATCCTCGAAAAAGGAAAGATAGAATCAAATTTAAATTAAATAAATAAAATAACTATGACTAATCTCTTAATCTCTCATCAATGTCCAGAGTATATGCATTGTAAACAAGAATACAATCAAGAAGAATAAAAAAAACATAAATTTTCATGAATTTATTTACATGCAAACTTCAAAACTCAATTAATCATTGGAATTTTAAATGAAATATATGTCATGCCAAAGTGATAGGTCCTCTCATTAATATACACTCCAACACTCATGTGTTTAGGGCTTATGTGTATAAATCTCTCAAATTCAATCAATGAGTATGTTCTACCATAAGCTTGCTCTTCTATCTCATTTTCATTACTAAAATATTACAAGCAATGCATGAATTAAAAGGTCTTACTTTTTTGTTGTGATGGGGTTAAAATTGAGGTGAGGGAAAAGAAGGGAAAAGAAAAGGCTAAAACCAAAGGAAGTAAAGCATTCTATAAAAAATAATTTTTTTGTTGAAACAAGATATCTCATCAAGGCACACAAATTTTCCATCTTTAAGCACACCAATACTTAACTTCTTTTTTATTTCAAGCTCCATCAACATAAAATTTTAAAAACACAATGGAACACTTTTCTTTTCTTTTCTTTTCTTTTCTTTTCTTTCACCTTTGAAAACTTTGCCCATCTTTTCATCAAACATCATTTTTTTGTTTTTTTTTTCATATAATATCCAACCATAATCCCATAAGATATCAAAAAATATATGCTCTACTAATCCTTGGACAAAGGAAAAGAAAAACATATAAAACATTACGGTTTACACATGGGTAAAGCAAAGAAAAGATAAACAAGCTCAAAAGGACTCACTAAGGATAATATGTTTTAGGTTGGGCTTTTGGCTCAAATGGTTAAAATTCCTAATGTCTTTATCATCTTCATGTACGTATGTAATGTGAATGTAACCTCAACAAGATATGAAGTAAGTTCTAGAGATACATATCATTGAAAAAATGCACAATCGAAGAATATAATGTTGAAGGCTCAAAAGCTTGCATTGGTACAACACTATAAAGCAAACATGACATACTTTCAAAGTCAATCCCTAAACTAATTAAACTTTTAAAATCTGCATGCACACTCATTCATTCGATTTATATTTTCATTTATCTCAACTAATTCTCATACATAATACTCATATGCTTATAAACCAATGGGAGTTCAAAAGACAAAAGACACTATTTTTTTTCTTTTTCTTTTTTTTAAACGAAAAAGAAATCAAAAATCCTCTTTATACCCCCACACTTTAAACACAACATTATCCTCAATGTTGAAATAAAAGAAAAGGAATATAAGAGAATGACAAAAATAAAATAAAATGCGAAAAAAAAAGATAAGGGAAAAAAAGAAGAAAATATGATATTTTTTTGTGTTGGATTGCCTCCCAGTAAGCGTTTTTATTTTATGTCATTAGCTCAACACATCACATGCTCGTGCTTCATAGATTGGTTCAGCTAACTCCCCGGAAGCGGTGAGACCTGTCGTCTAACCTTCATAGTTTGTTTCTAAATTTGTAATTTCAACTGCACCATAAAAAAAAACATTAGAAATAACAAATGGTCCAATCCAACGAGAGTGCAACTTTCCAGGAAAAAGTTTTAAACATGAATAATAAAGAAGAACTGTGTCTTCAACATAAAACTCATTTCTTATAATCATTCGGTCATGAAGACTCTTGGTCTTTTCTTTATAAGTCCTTGTATTCTCATAGGCATCATTTCATATATCTTCCAACTCTTGCAATTACAACTTCCTTGCAATCCTAGCAGCATCATAATTCATGTTACATTGTTTAATGGCCCAAAACGCTTTGTGTTCAGGCTCCACCAGTAGATGACATGCTTTCTCGTAAATCATCCTATAAGGTGACATTCTTATAATTGATTTATAAGCAGTCTGATAAGCCCAAAGTGCATCACTAATTAAGTTGCAGACTCCAATCTTGTCGGTTAAGTTGCATTGTCTTCTCCAAAATGAACTTGATTTCTCGATTTGAAATTTCAGCTTCGCCATTCGTTTGAGGGTGGTAGGCTGTGGAAGTCTGATGAGTCACATTGTATTTTCAGAGTAATGCTTTCATGGAACGATTGCAAAAATAAGTGTTATGATCACTAATGATAGCTTTACGGGTTCCAAACTTGTTAAATGTGTGAGTCCTGACAAAATCTAAAACAACCTTAGCATCGTTGGTTCTTGTGGCTTTCGTCTCAATCTATTTGGACACATAATCAACAACAAGAAGGATATAAAGATTACCAAAAAAAAAAAAAGAAGAAGGAAATGGACCCATAAAATCAATACCCTAAATATAAAAAATTTCACTTACAAGAATATTCATTAAAGGCATTTGATTCATATAAGTGATATTACCTGTTCTTTGGCATTTTTCACATGATTTGCAAAAATGATATGCATCCTTAAAAATAGAAGGCCAATAAAGACTACTTTCAAGTACCTTGTGGGCCATTCTTTTTGCTCCAAAATGGCCACCATAAGAATGAGAATGACAAAAGGTAAGAATGGAATAAAATTCATCTTGTGGTACACATCTCCTAACTACTTGATCCACATAAAATTTTCACAGTTAAGGAGTGTCCCAAAAATAATATTTAGCATCAGCTCATAACTTGTCTTTTAGGGATATAGACAAACCTGGATGGAATTCTTTGGTGACTAAATAGTTCACCAAATCAGCATATCATGGTCTTGTAGAGGAATATAACACATACAACTGCTCGTCAGGAAATGTCTCTCTTATTGTTTTGGTTTGTATATCCTCAGTCCTCAGTCAACTCAAGTGATCAGCCACATGGTTTTTGACACCTTTTTTTTTTATCTTTGATCTGAAGATCAAATTCTTGTAAAAGCAAGACCAACCTAATTAATCTTGATTTGGACTCTTTTTTCTTCAAAAGATACCATAAAGTTGCATGGTCAGTAAAAACAACGACTTTTGTATCAAATAAATATGACTTGAATTTTTCTAAAGCAAACACCACTGCAAAAAGTTCTTTTTCAATTGTATGATAATTGCATTGTGCTCCATCCAACATGGGGAAGCATAGGCGATAACATGCAAATTCTTTCCTATTCTTTGCCCAAGTACAACCCCCTATCACGTAGTCACTAGCATCGCATATTATCCCAAAAGGTTCATCCTAATTTGGTGGTTGTATGATAGGGGCAGATGTGACACACCTCTTAAACTCATCATAAGCATCTTTACATGTTTTATCAAACACAAAATCCACTTCTTTGGCTAATAATTTGCACAAGGGTGCTATAATCTTTGAGAAATCTTTAATAAAGGGTCAATAAAAACCTGCATAGTCAAGAAAAGAACAAACTTCCCTTACGCATGAGGGGTAAGGCAATGATGAAATAACATCTATGTAGCTTTATTAATCTCTAATCCATGTGAAGACACAACATGCCCAATAACTATTTCTTGTTCTACCATAAAAATAACACTTTTCATAGTTCAATACAAGGTTAGTTTCAATGCATCTTTTCAAGACTAAAGATAAATTTTCTAAACACTTATCAAAAGAATCACCATACACCGTGAAATCATCCATGAAAACCTCAATTATTCTTTCAACATAGTCAGAAAAAATTTTAATCATGCATCTTCGAAAAGTTACAAGTGCATTACAGAGACCAAAAGGCATTTTTCTATATGCATATGTATCAAATGGACATGTAAATGTAGTCTTTTCTTGATCTTCAGGATTAATTAAAATCTGATTATATCCACTAACAAGAAAGCAATAAAAAGACTTACATGTTAGGCGTTCAAGCATTTGGTCCATAAATGGTAATGGGAAACGATCTTTGCATGTAGAAAGGTTAAGCAATCAACACACATTCTCCAACCACACGAGATGCAAGTAGGAATAAGTTAATCCTTTTTGTTCTTTACCAACATGATTCCGGTCGTTTTGGACACCACATGGATAGGTGCCACCCATTTACTGTCTGTGAAGGGGTAGATGACTCCTGTATCTAATAGTTTCAAAATTTCAGCTTTCACTACCTCCACTATAGGTGGATTCAACCTCCTTTGCATTTCCCTTGTTGGTTTTGTATTATCCTCCAATAGTATGTGATGTATACACATCAAGGGACTAATGCCTTTAATGTCGGCTAAAGTCCATCCAATGCCTTTAACTTCACAAGTTTTTCCTCTTGCGCACTTGTTAAACCTTTTGCTATGATAACGAGAAGTGTATTGTTGTCATCAATGAATACATACTTTAAATTGGGCAAAGGTTTCAATTCTAACTCGGGGGCCTATAAAAAAAGATGGCAAAAGCTTTTTATGTGAAAGTACTAAACCAACAAAGACATTACCATGGGGTATGGTTTGCAAAGCTAATGCTAATTCATGCATGTTTTGGGGAACACATATATGCCTCTCCATCTCTTCTATCTCGGTAAAATCATAGTCGTAGCTCAAAACCATGTTTAATCCGTCCTCACAATTAAAATAAAAAACATGTTACATACACTTATCAACTTGGTCATAGCATGTGATAGAATAAACATTGATGTAAGGATAGTTCATTACATCATGAAAATTAAATTAAATTTTTTCATCTCCTACCTTCATGGATAAAGTATCCTTACCATAATCAATTTTCATATTGGCAGTTTTCAAGAATGGTCTCCCAAATAATATAGGAGTGTTGTTTGATGAATCACAAGCATCACATTCCATATCAAGAATATAAAAGTCGCATGGAATAACCAAACTATCAATCTTGACTATGACATCTTCAATCACACCAAGTGGATACGATCAATAAGTTGTATTATAATGCTAGTTTTAATCAAAGACTCAAGATTAAAATAATCATAAACATGTTTAGGCATAACACTAATGGATGTACCTAAATGGTATAAGGCCCTTTTAAAACTAGCATTACCAATAACATATGGGATAGTAAGCTCTTCTTGATGCAAACGATGGAAGGCATTTTGACATCAAGTTGGCGCACAGGCCAATCATTATTAATGGCTATGGAAAGGACCAAACGGATAGTGCAGACTTTCACAACCAGTCTAAAGGTCTCATCAAAATCAAGATCGAGTTTTTTATTATGGTGACAAGGCACACTTTATAGCGTTCAATGGAGAGCTGATGGCTTTCGTTGCTTTACTCAGATTCAATTGTCAACTGCTCCTATTGAAAATAGGATTGACTATGGATTCGAGCCATAGCACTAGTGCCCGACTGCGTCTTAACCCTATCCCATTTTTGGGCCAATTCCCCCTTTGTACTACCAAAAAATGAGATTCTTGTCGAATCCGAGTTTGCTGCTCCAACCATTACCAAACTAATACTTATTCTGTTTAGTATTACAAGTGCTTCTGTTGCGTATAATGTAAATCCCATAGCGGATCAATTCCAACGAGCCTTTCAAACTAGTACTTTTTGTAATCGACTTTATACCTTCTTCAATAAACGCTGGTTCTTTGATCAAGTTTTGAAGACCTTCAATCAACTTGAAGGACTTCGTAAACCCCTCTTCTTTCATTCATTTCTTTCTCATATCCGGTGAATTAAGACTATTTTAACGGATCAGACTATAATAAAGCCCAAGAGACCACGTCCTTCCCTTATCCTTAAGGCATGCCCTTTTACTGCTCATAAAGAAGAGGAAAAAGCCCATGACAGGTAAGCTCTAAACTCGTTAACAAAATCTGTAACGAGCAAAGAAGTTAGATCTTTGAGCTCCATGGACGGAACTATGTATTTAGGTATTTGGGAGGGGAGGAGAGAAAGAACGCATGCAATGGGGATTGGATTCTGTCTGCCGAAGATTCAAGAATTGGTCTTTTTGCTTCAAATACAAATTCTTTTGAACAACAGCAGATATAACTTCACTCATACTTACCATTTCGTAACCTTTTAGCTTGGAAGCTCTCTTGGTAGTACACAACACCTTTAAGAATTTGGTATATTTGGGAATTTGCTTGATAGTATCAATCAAAGGAATGTTGAGTTCCACTTTTTTTAAAACCTCTAAAATCTCTTTTTCTTTATCCTCTTTCTTAGACCTAGAAAAACTCATAGGAAAGGGGGGAATTATCTTAAAAATAGAATTCATTAACTTAGGACTTACCTTTGGAGTATTGGTCGTTGTTTTAGTTTTTGGATAAGGAGGATGTTTCTTCTTTATACTTAATTCAGTTTTTATCTCCTCTTCTTTCTCCATCTCAATTTGTTTCGACTTTTGCTCTTCAAGTTGTTTCCCACTTCATAGTGTGATCACACTAACATTCTCTTTTGGATTCAATGCATGGGAGGGCAACTTTCCATTCATTTGTGCCTCTAATTTCCCTGCACTTGAAGCTAGTTGCCCCATTTGTTTCTCTAAGTTGTGAATACTTGACCTTGTTTCTTGTTGAAAAGACATGATATTTTGTTACGAGGTCACTATGTTAGAAGCCAAAGTTTTCATCATCTCACAAAGATCATCACTCGATGACCCCATAACATTGGAGTTTGTAAATGCATAGGGTTATCTCGCTTGATAATTCTAGTGGGACTAAAATCCATGGGGGTGGAACTGTCGGCCTTGATTGCCTTGTTGAGGCGGGTTCCCATAGTATAAGTTTAGATGATCTCTCCATCTGAGATTGTACATGTTGGAAAAAGGACCATACTTACACTGAGGTTGTCCATTGAATGCTCCATCAACTTTATTAACTTGTTGAATGTAATCTTCTTGCATTGTTGGGCACATATCTTAAGCATGTCCTTGTAACAAGCATATGCTACAAACTTTTATCCGCTGTACATTTCCACAAGCCAAAGAACTCATAAGAGAAGTAAAATCATTAACTTTATTCTTAATGTTAGCAATACTTACCTTATTTACCCGTTTGCTTAAAAGATCTTCACGCATGCCAAATTATTTCGAGTTGGCTATCATATTTGAGGTCAATTGGTGTGCGGCCTTGGATGTTTTATCTATTAATGCCCCTTCACTTGCCGCATCAATGATATTACGGTCATTAGGCATCAACCATTCATAGAAATATTGAATGAGTAACTGATCGAGCATCTAATGATGAAGGCATTGAATGAACAATTGCTCAAATCTTTCTCAATACTCAAAGAGTGTCTCCTCATGAGACTGTCAAATTCCATATATTTATTTCCTTATATTGGCAACTCGAAAGGCTGGGAAATATTTTTCAAGGAAAATCTTTTTCATGTCATTCCAAGTTCCAATGGAACTGGGAAGAATATAAAAAAGTCATGTATTTGTTGCCCTTTTAAAGATAAAGGGAAAGCTTTAAACTTAACATGTTCTTCATCAACTTCATGTTGTTTCATGCCAACACAAACCATGTGGAACTCTTTGAGATGAGTATGAGGATCTTCTCCGGTAAGTTCATTAAATATTGACAGTAAGTGTATAAAACCAGACTTGAGTTTGAAGTTGGCATTGTTGTCGATGTTTATGCATAATAGTTGATTCTCAATGTTAGGAGCAGCAAGCTCCTTAAGTGTCTGTTCTCGTGCAACAGCCATGGTGTTGATGTGAGCTTTCTTTTGTAACCTGCATAAAGTCTTTTCTATTTCATGATCTATTTGCACTTGTCTTTGGTTAGTAGATTGAGGTACATGCATAAATTTTCAAGAAACTCAAAAAGAAATCAACCACACAAGAGATTTAAAGTAGTGTAACTTGAATGAAAATCCAACATGACCCGGCTGGGCACTATCGCAGGTTGCATGCATGAATTACTCACACATGCACTGCACGGTGCAAAGGTAATTAAAATTACCTTCGCACAGTGCCAAACCTAAATATAAATGCAAAACTGGAAGAGAAGAGAAGCAGCTTACGACCTGCTAGCGGTCTGGATTTTTCAGTCCTCCATTGTCTGTGTTCATCTGGTCTTCTTCTTGTGTCCTCGTCTTCCCCCTGTCTTCTGGTTCCCCTGGTGCTGGTGCTTGCTGAAGATGGAGGCCTGGGAGTGACAACGTCTGAACAAAACTTTTCTAGTGCTTACTGTTTCCTCTTTCTCTTTTTCTATCTGCGTCTCGCTCTCTCCTTCTCTGTATCTTCGTTCCCCCGTTCTCTTTTTTGTCCCTCTCCCGTTCTCTGTGTTTTTCTTCTCTCCTTCTGTTGATGCTCTCTCTAGAGATGACAAAGACGAAGACGATGACGATGAAGGCGTGATGTGCTGGTTGAATTGACGCTCTTTCCTCTGTGTTTTCTTACTTTCAATTGTGCTCTTCCCTTTGGTTTTCTCTGCTTTTTCTCTATTTTGAAGAGAAAGTCAAAAAAAAATTATTTTGAAGAACAGAATCTGGCCACAATCTGGTTGGTCAAAAAGGATTTCCTAATCTGATTCAAAAACTGACAATGTCGAGCATCCCAATATGACTAAGAGTCTGATCTAAGAATAGTAGGCCCTAGGACCCAATAAAGGTGCATATCAAATCTTTAACATGTCATGAATGACAGAATATAGCTGCGATGGTCGGATATTGCACGAAATCAAGTCAGAATCAAAGTCTAAATTGGAACAAAGTTGGTATTACAATAGAATTGCGACAACAACATAATCAGTTTTTTAGTGCAAATTCTAAGGGATTTATCCAACATTAAAGACTAGATAAAGAAGGAACAAGTTTAGCATTATAAGAACTCTTAATTAGCCTAAGAATCATAATGATTTTAGCAGCAAAAGGGGAGGATAAAGAGAGTAGAAAATTGCTGAAACAGGGTTCGAAAAACATTTCTTTATTCTTTGTTTTCGTCAATCTTCCAGCAACCATGAGCTATACTCTTGCATTCGGTTCAAAAAAGGTACACACCATCTCCAGCATGTGGGGCCCAAAAATGAGTAACAACAATATACCACAACTTTGGTTTTGATATCAAACTTAGCAATGGATTGTTCACAATAACTTAAAGTCCGCTCTAGTAATTAAAATAAACAATCATAGGAAATAAGCATAGGAAAACAAACATATTCATTTATTATTTAAACTGAAAAGAAAAGGGTAAAATAAATCTCACATTTCTTGAAATCTGAAGGTTTTTGTGTCCTTACAACCAAGAAAAAGAGTTTAGTCTTACATGTCTGTTGAACAACTAATCAAAAAGGAAGAAGAATGCATGTTTCGAGGTTTTTTTAGGAAAAGGCATTTTTCTTCTCTTTTGGTTGCCCCTCTCTTCCTTTCTCTCTTTCTTTTTATTTGATAGGAAACCATAATCCCTTTTTCCTACAAAATAGTCCTTACCCAAGTAGACAATTTACATTTAAGTATTTCAATAACTATTTTCCTAAAAAAGGAGAAATAGCCTTGCATAAAATCCTCAAGATTTGACTCGGGACTTAGAAGAGTTAAATTGCTGAAATAAAGACACGGATCTCGGTTTTGATGCTTTGGGAAGTAATTTGGACTTGTTTCTTCATAAAACTAGTCTGCTAGTATAATTTATGTGTCATCTTATAAAAATCATATCTCTCTCATATGAGCTTGTTTTCTGCTGAAATTTGGTAGGTTGATAGGTCTTTGAGTCTGAAATCCAAAACAATTGAGTTTGCATCAAATGGACTTCTCTAGCTTAAGATATTCAAGTCGAAATGGTCAAAGGTCAACATTGGTAGAATGCGAGATTTGTCTTTGAAGGCTGCAATCTCCATGCTCTTTCTCTTTTTATTTTTCTTGCCATAGATGTATAGAAAGGTATGGATGTTAGCGTTCTAGTGCCACTATAAGCACTTCGTTTTGACCTCTAAAGCTCAAGCTCTGCACAAAACATCAATCAAAGGTCAAATCTATCAATTATCTTCAATTTACTTCTTTTTTAATCTTACATCACAAAGTGCCTTCAAAACATAAAATAAAGAATATCAGGGCATTTTATTTATAAAACATAGGAAAAAACTAGATAAATATGGGTAAAACTATCAAATAATATGGTTGCATTAGTCATCGCTGTTGTCGATGGATTGGCATATTTCAATAGAGTGATTAATGACGAGAATTATGAAGCTTCTAGGTTTTTGTCGAAGCCTACGAGGAAGGATGAGATGAAAAAAATAATAAAATTGGTGAGGAAGAGCCCAAACATGCTGCTGATGAAGGAAGGTCAGATGGGAAGGCAATCGGTAAAGGTTCAAAACTAAATTTTTATTTATTCATATGTGATGGAAATCACTTTGTTAGAGACTACCTAAAAAGGGGGGGAAATCAATGCTATCGTTATTGGAGATGACGATGAGGATAAAACCTACATAAATCTAGTACGTGTGTTTAGTGGCTGAGATAGAATTTAGTTGCGCTAGGACCAACCTGAAGAAGGTGGATATGGATGGGCGAGACTGCCTAGGGTAGGGCAGACTTAGGGTCTATTTTGTGCACCTTGTCGATGAAGGATCATGGTGACAGCAAAACAACTATGATGGAATTACGGCCAACAGACAGGCCTACATTAAGTTATTGGGATTTCAAGGAACCTTCATGACAAGGACTGATTGAGGTGAAGCATTTAGCAACCAAATCCTGGAGAGATTTGGTTGAGAAACCAGACTAGATGGATTTATTTTGGTATATTGTTTTGGAGGGGAGGCAGTACAGTGGTGGTGTGGTATTAGATGTCTATACTTTGACGATGGATAGTCTGGGTGATAGATTCGACAGTCGAGTCAAGGGGTTCGGTATGATTGGTATGCTGTCTTGGAGGGGAGGCAGTATGGGTGGCTATTTTGTGCATTGTGATGATAGATGGTTCACAATGATGTGAGTAAAATGGTATTTGCCTTTGTTGGATTAGCATGTCAAGACTTTTCGGTGGCTGAAACATGTGATGAAGGTTGAGTTGCAGGGCTGTTACATCAATGAGATTTTATGGCTAATATTGGAAGACTTTTAGGTACAATAGTAGCGTATAGAAGACTAGGTCATACGGATTTGATGTTGGAATGCTATGTGAGTATGCTTAGGCAAGAATGAGACTTGCCAAAAGAACTTTGACGTAAGACATTGTTGATCACCGAAAGTGGGTTACTCATTTCTATACTTGTAGGATACATATGAGAATGTTGGGAGAGTTAATGAATTTATAGGGTTCATTTGATTCTTCAAGATGGGTTATATATGGTATTGTTTATTGAGAGAATGAAATCTCTAGAATGTTGTGGGAAGCGTCTGAATTTCATAAAGACAGCTTGTGGGTGAACAAACTTGGCATGTGGGATTTCTAAGGTAATGAAAACAACTTGTCTGTGTGACTTATAGGAGTTGGATGCAAAATTCAAAAGACATGGCAGCTTATGATGGTGTGTGATGTTATAGCTTTGTCAGTGTCTAGACGAGATTAATGGAATTGATCTTGATAGCTTTGAGTAGAACTCAAAGTTTATTTGACTTTTTTGGAAAACAAGTAGGACCCTAGAGAAGATGTTAGTCATAGCTTGGTTTGAAAATGGGTTGACAATGGGAAGGTCAGCTTGACATCGCGGAATCGATGGACAATATTCTGGATATGAATATGGGTAGAATCGAGAGGTTGTTTGTGGACGACCTTGAATTGTGATAGTGGATAGACTTAGTGCAGAGGTGCTTTAGGTTTGGTTCGGCAAGCACATTGACTTCTTCTGGTGGGGGAGGTTTGTAATGGGGTTAAATTCGTCAAGGGAATGCTAGAGAAAACAGTGTTGGAATGACATAGTAGGATAATGTCAAAATAAGCAACACTAATGAGATTGGCAGCATCGAAGCAATCCGTAGCGGGGGCTAAAAATAATTTTGAAAGATGGATAGACCAAGACTTGACAAAAACACTACTAGCATGAATGGAAGCATGCATCGGCAGTGGCAGCGTGCATGAGCATTGGCAAATTTTTTAAGGAGTAGTGTATGTCTAGCGATTCGACAACATTGACTTATTGGCACAATGGGCTGATGAGAGTGGGAACTTGGACAAATTCTGATAGCAAGTGAGTTGGTAGAAGGGACAATTGGTTTGTTCAGTGGAAGTTCAAGGAAGAAGCAATGGTTAGGGGTAGTTATTGACAATTTTCAAGATGCAAAATTGACCAGACATGTTCCATGTCTCAGGGGATAGTTTTTGTTGTAATCTTTCATGTTATTTTCCTTTTAATAGGTAGTATATAAGTGTGTAGCATACAATGTTCTAAGGGCAAAACAATTATGCATAGCACACACATAAACAGACTTGTGTATATCTTTTTGAGTTAATAAAAGGTTAGGATTGGTTCCCGTAATAATTTGTGTGCTTGTTTCTATTCATAGTCATTTGTGTATTTTGCTTGTTTACAACATTGAAAGAGTGTGGGTAACCTCTTGGGTTTGTGGAAAAAACTAGTTGTAGGCAAACACGAGTAAATCGGTGAGCAAAAGGGCTGAATCTAATGGGACTAGACTGCAGTATGGGGGTTGAAAATTCAACAAGAAATTAACCTTGTGACACTAACCATGGGGTTTAGACTATGGGTGGAAAATTTTAGTTTTGATTTAAGGGAATTTTGAAATTTTGATGTAGATTGTGCTAATATTTATGTTATATATTGAAGTGTGAGTTAATTGAGTATGATTAAGATTAATCAGGTTGTTTTATACATGGGTTTTTTATTGACATGTTTTGAAACAATATGGAAATGTGAGATTATGTGTGTTTAGAATTTGATAAAGTAAATTATTAAATTGATTAAATTATTGAGGAATTTATATTAGAAGGGATACTATTAGCAATTTAATTGATGAATTTGAGGCTAGCCATGGATTTTTAAACCATGGGTGGCTGGCCATGTTGATGTAATTGGAGAAGTTTTGAAATTGGACATGGTTTGGGGTTAATTGCGTGTATGATTTTGATTATGTGTGAATGATTATAACTAGTATGTTAGGTTTGGATTATAACCGTTCAAGTTGAGGGATGAGGTATAAATTCTTGTTTGTGTGTTTGGGGAGGATGGGTTTGTGAAGTTTCTATGAAATTGATGGGTTGAATTAGTAGTGCCCACCAAGTGTTTGACGTAAAACATTATTGAAGAAATGCTAGACATTTAGAATTATTAATGAAATATTAAACATTGAAAATTATTGATGAAAAGGGTAGTACACTAAAATGGAATATGAAATTTAGTGACAAAATACTCAGATACAGAGATTGGGTTATGAAAATTTAATGATGAATGCTTTAATAAAATGGATAAATTAGTAAATAAAAAATGACATAATAGGATGTTCGCATGTGTCGTACTTATGAAGCGTCGCGATGATCATTCTCTTGGATTGGGTTTGGGTGGTGTGGAAAGAATAACGAATTTTTATCCTTTTATGGTTTAAAAATTTTGAAGTGGTTACTTAATATTTTGATCACTAGAAATCTCAAGTAGTTTTCAGAGTTTAGATAAGGGAATTAATTATGTATAGAAAGGATAATATCATCCCTAGTACAACTTATCTAAGGAAAGCTGCATTTTTTATTTATATGATTATTTCTAAAGCATTATTGTGTTTTTCTAACTATTGATTTGTCTACTAGTTAAAGTAGTTCTATCCTAATAGAGAAAACCATGACTTTATGGGTTGAGTCTTGTTAATCTAAAGCCACAATATATTTTTTGTATTTGTTTCTTTTAACATCGAGAATACGTGTTATATATAAGTTTATGATCCTTGATATTACAAAAAAAACATATTGATTTTTTGATTTTTTTTTTAAATTTAAGTCAAGTCTTCATGGTTTTAATAAACATGTTATTAAATCCATAATTCATGCAAAATATAAAAACTATTTTTTAAATTTTTTGGTATTCTAAATCATGCAGTATTTTTCTGTATTTTTCTTTTTTTAATAAAAATATAGGCATGATGTTTTTTTGAAAAACTTGGCCATATACAATTTAAAACATAAATATATATTTTATGAAAGAAGAATTTTTGTTATTTTTTAAAACTAGTTTATTTAATACTGAAAAAACATCTTATATATGTTATCGAATTTATTTGTATATTGCATGCTTACAATTTCAACATGTGTAAACTCTAAGCTTTTTTTTAAAATATTTTTTTTTAATTTAGTATGTCTTTCTATTGTTAACTACACTATCTTACTCAATTCTTCCATCTATAAATTCTATATATCGTCATATGATGGCAAGTATCTTCAAGGAGAGGCCAAATCCTTGTGTTATATGTTAATTATTGGGATGGGATTTTCAGGGTAAAATACAATTTTTTTTATTCACGTGAGGTGTTCGGGTCAGCTTCCGTCTATCTCAACTAATTCTTATAAATCCTAAAATTAATAATCAGATAAGTTTCCAGTATTCACCAATATTAAAACTAATTAATCAATGACAACCCAATAAAAGGTTGCTTGTTTTGTATGCGTTGTAGTTCGAAGGATATGATGGATACTCCACAAACAAAATAAATGGTTGATTTCATAATTCTTTACATGTTATTAATTATTAATAGGGGGTGTATATTATGTGTGAAAACGGGTATAACTATTAATTCAATCATTTATATATGGATAAAACTTTGTCGAACGTTCTATTGTGCATATTATATAAGAGGTTAGCAAGCTTTAACTAGCTAAGGTCATTTATTTTATTTTTCTAGTTATATTTCAAATTTTTTTCACTCTCCTGGCACGTTGATTAATTGGGAATAACAGTGGACTGCATTGGATATAAGGGAACAGTCATGAGAACAGCTTTGCATAGTAGCGTGATTCTCCTTGCTAAAGACATATGCTTTGCCTTCCTACTAGCTAGTTTCTTCTCAAGTTACTAGATTATATTCCTGCAAATCAAGTTACTAGCTTTTCCTCCTGCTCCTTCAAGTTTCTTCTCTCATTCTTGTTTATAGATTCATAATTGACTTGTAAAACAAGAGAAATAACAAGAACGTACGTATATGAATATACTTAAGTACTAGTCTTTAAAAAGATTTATCCATTGATAAAATCAATCAGATATGAATATACTTGAATACTTGGTGTAATATAATGTTTTCTTTAGTAAGAACGAAAAATATCACAGGATAATTGAGAGAGCTCCTTTTTTTTTTGTGGGAACTTTCTTGTTTTTTTCGTTTGTCGCATCTGGTGTATACTCTTAATCTAAGAAATGGAATTTTGAATGGTTTTTTTTTTTTTTTTTTTTGTCGACTAGCATTTATATAGTTGATGATACAGTACCAAAACTCCACCCCCTACAACCAGGTAGGAACCTAGCATTGTAAAGCACATTAAACGTATTAAAGACAAGGATATGCCATCAGAGCTGGCCATCTATAGTCGCCTTTTTAACTTGACAGTTAAAAAAACAAAGGAAAGAAATATGAAAATCACAGATAATAAAAACTTGTCTGGCTTGATAGTTTTTCTTTTTTTTTCTTTTTTTGAAAAAATGCCCTCACTTTTAGTTTGAAACTCAAGTTTCTAGGATTCACATATATACTACTTGGATATTTTTTATTATTATTAATATAGATATTCGGGTTAATATACATGTACCTCGATTAATCCCACGAGCTCTGAAGTTAATAATCATTTAAGCTTTTAGTAGTTATCTGAAGACTCGAACTCGTGATTATTAAAAAGTAAATTTAGGTATCTCTCAAAATTAAACTTGGATATTCTTAATGTACCCTTAAGTAGTCTTGTTTCTATTCATGGGGGTAAACTCCTTCCTAAAGACTGTTGTCCTAAAACAGATCACAACGCTTTGGGGTTTAAACCCAAACTGTTCTATACTAGCCATAATTAAGTCTACAGTGTACACGCCCAATCCTAGGTTACTCCAAGCCTTTGCAGAGCACATCAAAACTAGTATTGAGCATGAACCCGAAAGTCATGGACCTCACTTGATCCAATCCTCTTGCTCCATAGCTTGATCCTCGAGCTCTCTAAATCCTAGCATAACCTGAACCTTCACCACAATAAGCTATATAATAACCTGACGTTTGAACAAGATTATTACTAAATACTTAACACCCCAAATAAAAGTGTGGAAACCACCTATCACTCTAGTTTTCTTTTCTTTTCTTTTCTTTAAATATAAACGTAAAATAAAGAAGTTCTCGCTATCTTAACTTTAATATCATTTTTATTTTTATTTTTATTTTTATTTTTAAAAAATGAACAAATACTTAATGCAGAATAACACAACTAGAGGAAATGTTTCTCTCTGGTAAACTCTTACGAACAAGTCTTCCCTTGTTTTCTAATGCACTACCAGAAAATTAACAAATACAAATAGAAACATTGATAAAAAAAAAAATTTATCAGTAGATTATGGTGAATTTTATCAATTGAATATTCTCTTATTAAATTCATCGGTAAACACTGACAGAAATATTCTCTCAATATATACTGAGAGAAGTACGGTGGGGAAAAAAAGAATGAAAAAAAGGTCAAGAAATACGATGACGTGTCGTTTTTACAGATCAAATTACCAACAGATTTAAATTCATCAATAAATTCATTTGTAATATTTGATTTATGACCTGACGAGCGAACCTCATTTCTTCTTCTTCCTTTATTTTTCTCTGCAACAAACAGCACACCCACTAATTTTATTACAAATCAAACTTCCACTACAAATTTAGCTACCCCAACACTCAGTTTGTCAGCATCCCTATTTTGATTCAAATTTTATTGAGGATTCTTCACTTCAAGTAAGTAAAAGTACTCATTTTCTATTTGAACTCAATTTTAAAATGTTAATTTTTATTGTATATTTTTGTAGTATATGTATTTTGTTTGAGTGTTTACTTGTTTTATAGCTTTTCCCCATAGAAATTTGTTGTATGAATATATAATTTATACATGTTAGGGTTTGTTTGAGATTTTGTAAAATTATATTTGTTTGTAAATTGATGAAATTTATTTTTAATTTGTGACTTAGATGTTATGAGATGAAATAAATAGTGGCTTATTTAACAGGTTTGTTTTATATTTTGTCGATTTTATTCTAGAGTTGAATTTTTTGGTAAATGTATAGAAATTAGAATTTATGTAAATAATTGATAATGAATTAAGAGTATTATTAAAACAGATTGAATAAGTTTGAGTTAAACTAATGTTTATAAATTTATTTAGTTTATGTGATTAATTAATACATGTTGTCATCAATATTCTATATAGGTTTGATATAAGTAATGAATGATCGTTCATGGATGTATCGAGATTCACCCGAAAGGTTGCATAGGATGGATTATTGTAATAGAGTTCAGGATTTTATTAATTGTACACTATTTAATCCGAGAAATATTAATAGAAATGATATTAGATATCCATGTAAAAGGTGTGAAAATAAAAAGTTTCTCAATCTAGTTGTTGTAATGATGCATCTTCCATATATATAAAAAAAAAAAAAAAGGTTTATTAAGAGACATGTGTTAGTTTGCACATGGAGAACTATATGTTCCTCACTAGTTCTAGCAACATACGTGGAGTTGTAGATGACAATAGTAATCCTTATAGGAATATGATTATGGATGCAATGAGAATGAATCAGGGTTATACTAGTCAATGTTCAATCGTAGATGAAGAATCTAATGCAGATGCGATCAGGTTTTTTTATATTTTGAAAGACTTTGACGAACTATTAAGGGATGGGTACACAAATCACAGTAAATTATCTATCATTGCACAAGTGTTCACCATTAAGTCAAATCATAGGTTGAGTGAGGCCAGTTACGATATAATTGTCGAATGGATCGGAAGCATTTTACTTGAAGGGAATAGGCTGAAAGAGAACTTTTATGGTGTTAAAGCCATGATGAAACCCCTCAGCCTAGGATACCAGAAAATTAACATATTTTTAAACTTCTGCATGTTGTACTACCTTGAAAATACAGATTTGACCAAGTACAGAACATACAGGCATGCTCATTATAAACCTAGAACTAGCAAGGGAAGGACTCTTGTCATATATAAAAAACTTAGATACTTTCCAATCACACCTAAACTGCAAAGATTATTTATATCACCAAAGACTCTTAAGTACATGACATTGCATCATTCACATGATGCGGTGGATGGAGCGATGATGCACCCTTCTTATGGTAAAGCCTGAAAATATTTTAATATGGTGCATCATCAGTTTTCAATGGAATGAAGGAATGTGCATTTTGGGTTATGTACAGACAGATTCAATCCATTTGGGTCATTTGCTGCTCTTTATTCTTGTTGGTCGATGATGCTCACGGTTTACAACTTGCTATCGGGGATGTGTATGAGACTAGAGTTCATGTTTTTATCTACAATCATTCTTGATCTTAATAATCCAGGTTAGAATATAGATGTTTGTCTTCAACAATTGATTGATGAGTAAAAGTGGTTGTGTTAACTTATGATGTATCAAGGGAACAGAATTTTTAGATCAAAGCAGCTTTGATGTGGACTAATAATGATTTTTCTGTGTATGGAATGGTTTTTGGTTGGAACTCGCATGGCAAACTAGCATGTTCATATTGTATGGAAAATAATAAGGCCTTTACTTTAACAAATAACGATAAAGCATCTTTTTTATTGGTACTGACGGTTCTTACCAACATATCACAAATACAGAAAAAACATAAATGACTTTTTTGTTGGTAAAGTTGAAGGGGATGTTGCACCGCCGCTACCATCGACTGAAGAATTGTATGACGTGGTGACAGAGTATGATGACATTGTGTTTGGTTTTCAATCCGATAAGTAGAAGTTTCCTGGTTTTGGTTTGACCCACAATTGGGTAAAGCAAAGAATTTTTTAAGAGCTCTCTTATTGGAAAACCAATCTTCTCCGCCATAACCTTGATGTCATGCATATTAAAAAAAATATGTTTGAAAATATTTTCAACGTAGTTATGGACATGAAATGGAAAAAAAAAAAACAACATCAAGGCTAGAATGGATATATCTTTGTTTTGTCACCATAAAAATATGGAGTTGGTTTATGATGGTTCATGGGTCGTAAACCCCAAAGCTAGCTTCGCCTTAGACATGAATGTACAGTTATTTGTCTACTATTAGCTTAAGAGTCTTTGTTTTTCTAATGGATATGCTTCAAACATATCAAGGTTGGTGAATTTAAAGGATTGCAAATTGTATGGAATGAAGAGTCATGACTATCACGTGTTTATGCAAATACTCATTTCACTAGCTTATCAGGATTTATTGCTAAGGGGGATATAAAATGCACTCATGAAGATTAGTCACTTCTTTAGAAATATATGCTCTAACAAGTTATAGACACAACACATGGAGAGATTTGAAATGAATATCGTTTAAACAATTTTTAAACTTGAGATGATATTTCCTTCATTATTCTTCGACTCAATTGAGCATCTAGCCATATATTTATCATTTGAGGCAAAATTTGAAGGTCTAGTTTATTATAGATGGATGTATCCATTCGAGATGTTAGGGATTACACATGCATCGTAATTAAAATTTTGTTGTCTTTTTTTAAATTCAAAACGTTCATTTACTTTCATGCAGTTACTTGTTCAACTATAAGACAAAAGTAAAAAACAAGGTGCATGTTGAGACTTCAATATGTAAAAGTTGAAGGTTTAGTCCATTATAGATGAATGTATCCATTTGAGATGTTAGGAATTACACATGCATCATAATTAAAAATTTATCATCTTTTTTTAAATTCAAAACATTTATTTAGTTTCATGTAGATACTTATTCAACCATAAGAGAAAAGTAAAAAACAAGGCGCATGTTGAGACTTCAATATGCAAGGCATATATTATTGAAGAGATCTCAACATTTATCTCATATTATTTCAAGCCTCACTTAAGAACAGGAATCAACTACATTACAAGGCATGACAACGGTGGGGAAGTGTCTTTGAGTGGGAACTTATCAACATTCTTCCATCCTTGATGACCCGTACCAAAAAAATATTATAAGGGGCAGATATTTAACAGAAATAGAATTCAGACAAGATATAATTATGTGTTGTTTAACTACGATGAACTAAGACCTTTTATTCAGCAAGTATAATACTTAGCATGTCGTTGCTTTCAAACAATTTATCTCTTATAATATCATAAACTGATAGATTGTTGAATTCCTTGTAAGCAACATCATCAATTTTTAGTATCCCAAAACTCACAGCTGACTGAATCCTAAATATTTCGATTACAATATGAATAATTTTTCATGTGATTCAAAACACATGTAAGGACTATTTAATTAATCTTATCTCTTGGGATATTTAATTTCAATACACATTTCTCATTAACTATTAATGGTTATATTTCATGTATCAAATTTATCAATTGGGAGGGAATGTTAGTGTTACTTTATCTTTATTGAGTCTGGGTCCTGAAAGAAAAGTGAAATGCTATAACGGGCATTTCATCAATGGATATGTGTTTCATACTAAAGAATATGGTCAGGATAAAAAAAGATATATAATAGTGGAGTTTGTGTTAATGGATCGACTTCTAATAAGTTTGAAGTTGCTTACTATAGGAAGTTAGAAGAGGTCATTGAATTGCAATATCATAGCGAGTAAAATAGAGTCTTTTTATTTAATTGTTATTGGTATGATACCATTGATAGAGAAATCAGAGTAGATCCTCATCATGATTTGGTCAAAAATAATACAAAGGCTAGACTCCGCAACATCAATGATGTCTTTGTTTTTGCCAAGCAATGCCAACAAGTTTATTACACACATACTCCATTCTTTAAAAAGGATAGTTTAAGAGTTGATTGGTTATTTGTAATGAAAACCAAACCCAGTTGTCATGACTAGGTTGTTCAGGATGTCAACGATAAATTAACTGTGGGAGATAATGTCTTTCAACTTGATCAGTTAGTTGATCCATATTGAGTTGCTTCGTCTAATGACTTAGAAGAAAATTCAAATTTTTGCATCACCAAGAATACTTTTATTGATGTTGATGTTGATGTTGATGTTGATGTTGACATTGAGGATTAAATGATGTTTTGAGAACCATCGGACATACACAAGTTGATGAAGATGATGATAACAATAAAATCAACGTAGAAGATTGCGATAAAGATGACGATGATGAAATTGAACAATAACAAGAAGACTATTGTGATTAATTTTTACAACATGAATTTGTAATGCCATAAACTATAATGTAATATTTATGGATGAAATTAACTTTAATGTAATGACAATAATGTTAATTTATTATTAAATAACAAGGAAACATTTATGTTATATGATTTTATTATTATACACAGAACTGGTGTTATTATGTTATGTATGTTGTTGTGATTTTAAATATTTGTAGGGTAGATAGATAAGGAATACAGATACAATCTAGTAATGAAAAATATTTTAAATCGATAGAAATATATATGAAATGTAAAATATCAATAGATACACCGACGGATTAAGTCTATTGGTATATTCCAGTGAGCAATGGAATTGTTCCCTTCTCCCTAGTATTGTTCATTGTGTTCAATACAGAAGGTATCATGACAAATTAAGTTCATCAATACATTCAAGAGAGCATTGGAACTTTTAACTTCTCAATTGCACTATTCATGTTATCCATTATATATAGGATCACTGACAATTAATGTTCGTCGGTATTTTCTGAGAGCTTTGGAATAGTTCACTTCTCAATTGCATTGTTCATGGTGTCCATTAAATACGAGATCATCAATGGATTAAGTTCGTCGGTATATTCAAGAGACCATTAGAATTGTTCTCTTCTCCCTAGCATTGTTCATTGTGTTCAATACAGAGGGTGTCAAGACAGATTAAGTCCATCAGTACATTCAAGAGAGCTTTGGAATAGTTCACTTCTCAATTGCATTGTTCATGGTGTCCATTAAATATGAGATCATCAATTGATTAAGTTCATCAGTATATTTAAGAAAGCGTTGAAATTGTTCCTTTCTCCCTGGCACTATTGACGGTGTCGTTTTTAAATGGTATCACTGACAGATTACGTCTGTCAATATATTCCAAAGAGTATTAGAACTTTGAACTTCTCAATTGCACTGTTCATGTTGTCTATTACATATGGGATCACCGATGGTTAATGTCCATTGATATTTTCCCGAGAGCTTTGGAATTGTTCACTTCTTAATTGCATTATTCATGGTATTAAATACGAGATCACCAACGGATTAAGTATGTCGGTATATTTCAGAGAGCAATGGAATAGTTCCCTTCTCCATAGCACTATTGATGGTGTTGTTTTCAAACGATATCACCAATGGATTAAGTGCATTGATATATTCCAGAGAGCTTTGGAACTTTTAACTTCTTAATTGCATTGAGAATCACTGACAAACTGAAAAATCATCGATAATATTTGGGGGTTTCTAAAAACTTTTAATTAAATTGAAAATTTCAACTAGACATTACAAACAAAAACACTAATAGAAAAATTAAAAATATTAATATTTAATTATTTGTCAGTAAAACTGTTAGAAAAAAACTTCAAATTAAAATACTAGAATCCCTAAAATCATATGAGATGGGTTTCTCTCTTCTTCTCTCTTCCTCTGTCCCAAGTCCACCAGCATTTCTCTCTCTCTCTCTCTTTTTCTTATCTTTCTCCTTCTCTCCTTTATAAGTTCTTCTCTTAATTTCTCCTCTCCTCTATACACAACAACAACAGGTATGTCCTTCTCTTCTCTTTTTCTTTTCTCTTCTCATTTTTCCTTTTTATTTTGTTAATTAACATTTATTTCCTTTTTTTGTTATTTATTCTTTTTTCTCTTCTCAGCTGAAATTCAAATGAAATTAAGGTAAGAAGTTTTGTTTTCTCTTTTTTTTGTTTATTTTTTTGCATTATCTTTGTTATTTTTAATTTTTTTTTACTTTTTCTGTTCTTAATAATTGTGTGAATATTGTTGTTGGAATCTTTTTCATATGAGAATAAATTTTTGAATTTTAATTGCTTTATTTTTCAATTTTTTTCATCAGTAAAATTATTACCGACGGACGCACCAACAAACCACAAATCACCAATGAGAGTTTTTCTGACGGAGTATTTCTGTCCATGAGCCTATCAATAAAGTTCTTGCCTACAGACTGAGAGTATAAATATCAATTAAATAATCCATTGAAAAACCTAAAAATTCTAGTAGTGATGTATGGATGCCTATGGCAAACCAGTTTTGAATTTTTTTTGTTTTTTTTTGTAATGATGTTTGGAAGTTTTTGGCCTCTATATTTTTATGTGGTGGGATGTATTTTAGTTAAGTAAAAATTGATTCAATCATATTATTTCAACAATGAGGTTATTTTGTAAGGAAATTAATGAGTTACAGCCAATTCTCTTTTGATCCATTATGTTGTATTTCCATCAACGTTAATCCTGTTTTTCCATCACCACCACCACCACCACTATACTACCACCACCATCACTACTATCACTACCATTATACCACTACCTCTACCACTACTACTACTACTACTAAATACCATAAATGGTATCATAGCTACTATTTATTATATTGTTCAAGTTGGTGGCAATACACTAATATTCCACCATCTAATAACTATAGCCAACCAAATATTATTAATTTTTAACTAATATTCTCTACTACTA
>Ga0325414_1000726_pt1 | contig 28843 bp, 19 predicted proteins | sample PopdelMetagenome_8_FD_206183 | JGI IMG/M metagenome (GOLD analysis project Ga0325414, IMG submission 206183) | Populus deltoides microbial communities from Bellville, Georgia, United States - Leaf-PdKOR-R3 | ecosystem: Host-associated > Plants > Phyllosphere > Phylloplane/Leaf | place: USA... | reverse complement strand
TTTTCCTTTTTTTCTTTTTTCCCTTTGTTCTCCATGTTGTCGATAATTTTAGAGTTGTTTAGTCATTTGAGCTGTTAAGCTTCTTTTTTTCCCCTTCTCCAGCGAACATTAATCAATCAATTGGCATATAGATATAGGGTAGGAGTGCTTGTCTGTTTGAAGATAAAGATATGCTGTTTCGAGAGCTGTCAATAACTTGTTATCTTTTTTTCTTCTTCTTTAAGACAAAATAAAAATATTACAAACAAACGAGGATGTTCTTATTGGCAGAGCCGCCTCATTGTCTATTGGCGCAACCTTTTCTAGTTTTTTATTCATGAAATACCTAATTTTTGTCCTTTTTTCTTCACGCCCCTGTGAAGACGAGCTCTACCTCAAGCCTCCAATCTGAACTTTAGAGTATATTTAAACTGTATTTTACTTCAACTATAATTTTTAAAATATTTAGTTAATTAATATTCATCTTAATTAATTTTATTAGATTTACCTGAAATTTTATCTTAAAACTATAATTTATAATTTTTTTAAATCTATTTATTAAACTATAATAGTAAAAGCTATTTGCAATGCTAAACATACTTAATTATCACCCTAATAACACTCATGATCCATGGGAAATTCCAATTCCATGACAAGTCATGAAAGTGGTTTTCTTGGCTTTGCGAGCCGATTGTCAGCTCTCCAATTCATCTGCCACCAACTGCTGCCCGAGGTCCCAAATCTTACAGCGCACCTACTGAGAACAAAACCCAGCAATCTTCATGGGTAAGTATCTTCTCAAATGTCACCTACTATTTGGCTGATGCTATAAATTGTTCTGCTTAAATTATATGGTGTTTGATTGAAAAAGCCTTAGAAGCGGTGACTATTTCACTACAGGAAACGAGCTTCGAGAAGATTGTCTCGGATGCACACCACCTATTTGATAAATTGGCGTAGTGTGGAACTTTGCAATGGTATAATCCCACCACATCCATGTCGCCTTGTCTCTCATTCAGGCTATGTTTGGTAATGTTATTATTTAACTTGTTTTTTAAATTTTTTTTATTTAAAAATATATTAAATTAATATTTTATAAGTATTTTTTTTTATTATTTTAATGTGTTATTAAAAAAATCATTTTATGTATTTTAAATTTTAAAAAAATTAAAATGTATTTTGCACCGCATTATCAGATAAACACATATTCTTTCTATAATCTCATAAATGAAGTTAATCCATCATTTATTAAAAAATAAACTAAAATTAGATGTTTTTCAATGAATTTGATAAATTAGTATAAAAATAAAATGAAAAATAAAAAATTATTTATGTATTTTGCATATAAAACTAATGAAAATTACTTAAATAATCTCATCTTTGATAAACTTCAAACTAATTGATTGTTTTTATATAATTAATTTAAAAATTTGAATCATAATTGTAACTCTCCATCCAAAAATTTTGGTTTTAATTTTAATTTTTTTTTTAAAGTAGCAGCCTAAATATCATTTCTTCTTTGCGTAAAAAATTATGATAAAATTATGATAAAAGTTTTGGATGGAGAATTAAAATTATGATATAAATTTTATTTCTAATACTTAAAATTAATTCTATAAAAATAAATGTAAAAATGGATTAGTTTGGTTAAAGATGATTGACATTAAAAGTATTAAGTCATTTCATTAGTTTTATTTGCAAAATATAGATAGAATATTGGAAAAAGTAAAGAAGGACTTGATTTCAAATATACCAAAGTATAAGAAAGGTCAGAACTATAATTAATTGAAAGTATATGAACTAAATCTTAAATGATTTTTTTAAAAAAAGGAAAACTAGCAACTTAAACCCTTCTTTTGTCTAAAAAAAATCGTAGGAACCAAAAACTCTTTTTTTAAAAAAAAATTAGATGGAAAATTTTATTTCTAAAATTTAAAATTAATTCTATAGAAGAAATTTCAAATTAGAGCATGAAAGTTATTTAATTAGTTTTACATATATAATATGGAAGGAATCAAAGAAAAAGTAATTAATAAAAGGATTTGATTTCAAATATAATTAAAATTAAAATTGACAGTATAATAACTAATTCTCAAATGACTAAGAAGGGTTTTCGAGTTTAGCCTCATTTTAATTGACATCCCCTAAAGTTATTTTCTTTTTTGTTGTAAATTACAATGAACACCATGTGGTTTTAGTGCAATAACATTTTTTACCCCCTTTTTTTTAAAGTTACTCTTTATATTTTATCAAGAGAAAATATCGAGAAGACTAAATTACCTCTCTTATATAATATGAACTATCCCCTAGTACCCCTAATGACAACTAAATAATTTCTCTTATATTCTCATCTAACTCACTTTGTTTCTTTTATCTATGCACTCTCTCTCTCTTCAAGATCAAAGAGAGATGGTGTGAATATAAAACAAAATACTAAATCTTCAATAAAAAAAAAACTTAAGAAATTGAGAAAACTAGTTGATTGGAGGTTGTTGTTGCTAGTTTACTTTGATTTTCATATGAATAGAAGGTAAAAAAAAAAAAAAGGTATGGGAAACCTTAATCCTATTTTTAAAATTTTTAAAATTAAAATAGCAACAACTCATAAAATATTTAGATTAACTTGATAGTTTTAGAATAGCAAACAAAACCTCTAAAAAAATCTTTTTTAATTGTTTTCTTAATTCCCAAAAGAAACGCTTTCTTTTCGTTGTAAATATTTTTTATAGTTTAGCGCATAAGTTATTGGTGGTTTAAGGTTAAAAAAATGCCTTGGATATATGTTCACCATTAAAATGAAACCTTCATTGAACTTGGTTCTTTGATTCTTTGACAGAATATATTCTTTTTATTAGACTTGTTATTCTTCACCAAGCAAGTGTTCAATGTTTACCTAACAGGTTTTGCTCTTAATTTGTGCTGATTGTAAGGTTTAATTAATTAGTTTGTGATGATAAGTCAATTGTGTTAGAACTATCTACCGATGAAAACAGTATTTTATCCAACTAAACATGGAGGAGGACCTTAATATACAACCAAAAAAACTAAAATGGAAAATATACAACCAAAAAAACTAAAATGGAAAGGTGGTGTTTAATGATGTAAAATAGTGTAGCTCTAGAATCATTTATATATACTATGAATTAATTAGAATAGTAAAATGATGAAAAAAAACAAAACCTTTTGGCCTAGTTATTGAGGATAATATAGTTTTTTTACATAGTAAAATAACTAAATTACCCTCAAAAAAAAATATTAAACTGTTATCAAGAAGTTGTTTTGACTTTTTAATTCTTAAAGCACAATAAAATAATTAAATTACCTTTAAATTTAAAAACTCTTTAGCTAGCGACCTAAAGCTTTTTTATATTTTCATCTTTTTTTTATTATAATCAAGTAGGCCAGGGGAAAATTATTATTTAAATAGATATAAAATTGTATTTAAAAATAGAAAGTGGTTGGCGCTTGCAATGCACACACAAGCATGTTGGGAGTTTCTTGCCATTAAAGGGTGCTTAGGAGTGTGGTAGTGGTTGCTTTTCAAAATGCTTTTTGCTAGAAAATACATCAAAATAATATTTTTTTAAATCATTTCTGACATCAGCATATTAAAATGATTTGAAAACATTAAAAAAAATATTAATTTGAAGCAAAGAAAAAAAAATTAATTTTTTTTTCAAAAATACTTTTGAAATGCAAAAATAAACAGGCTCTGACAGCGCGTGAGGTGTCATTTGGTTGCTAAACGGTGGTTTCCAGGATGGTGTACGTATGACCCTCCAATTTCTCATAATAACCCTTTATTTTTTTCTTCAGATTTGATCCTTGTTCTTTTAATTAGTAATTGTTTTATTTGAAATTATTTATAAAATTAGAATATATTTTCAATTTCATCATTTTTCAAAAAACATTTATCTGTTAGATTTGACTTTTATTATTCTTCTGATTGCTATTTATTTTATTTGAGATAATTTTTTAAATTGAATTTGTTTTGCAATTTCATCCTTCGCTTTTTTCTATTAGATTTGATCCTCATTCTTTTACTACTTTTTTATTTTGCAAATTTTCAAAATTGATATATTTTTTTCAATTTAATCATTCAACATTAGATTAGTTGGGAGTTGAGCTTCTTGGTTGAACTCGAGTCAGGAATTTCACGGGTTGCGAGTTTGAAAAATTAACCCAAGTTTAGGAGATTCATTTGAGTTTGTTCCTTTTATATATATATATATATATATATATACACACACACTCATGTTTTTTTTAGTTTCACTATTTAATATTTATTTTTTTCTTAAATTTCATTGGCAATTCTTTTATAACTCTTCAATTTAGTTTTAGATTTAATCCAACCCTAGATCAATTAAGATCCAATCTAAGGCTACCCGGGAAAAGAATAAGAAAGGGAAAAAAACAAAGATTATCCTACCAGGTTAACTTAGTATAATTGTGTCTATTACTTGGGTCATAAATTTCACGTATTAACTTGGGTTAGTATAATGTATCTCCATCATTTCATTTCTCTCCCAATTAATTCTTCTTTTTTTTTTTTATGATTTGATCATTTGATAATTTATTACTTCACATTTAAGATGGGGGCTAAGTAAAGGTTAAAATGAAAACGACATGAAATTTGGTTTTCTAACTAGATCATTATTTAAACGAGTTCGAACAAGCTACATAATTTTTTTTTTATGTATTTATAAATATATATAATTAATTTCATACACTACTCAAATCTTTCATCATCATTTTAAATAATTTATCACATTAAAAAAATAACAATGCTCACACATTTCTTTTTTATTCAATAATTGACTATTGAATCGGCTCGTACGTTTCCAAATGTCAAAGTGCTCAATGAAAATCCAAATAATAAAAGCCCTTCTACTATTAAGTACTTCCTAGAGCGTGATGTTACCATTAATGGTATGTAAGGCAACAATACACCTAAGATTGTGTTAAAATGGAAAAAAACTTTTAGAGAGAGAGAAGTCTAAAGAGAGATATTATTTTTTGCATGTATATGATTAATATAAAAAAAAGTTAAAATTGCATTATAAGACTCAAGGTGTTATATTACATTTTTATTATATTAATTCAAGTTAATTAAATTAATTTTTTTATTTAATTTTATCCTTTTATATTTAATTGATTGAAAATTATATTATATTATTTTTTTGCTTTTGAAAAAAAGATTTATTTCCTAAGTTATTATGATTTTTTTATTTAATATCGTTGTTTATTTTCTAATTAAAAATAAAATCAATTTATTTGATCATTTAGGGTTATAATACGGGGTAGAGTTTTTTTCTTTCTTCAAAATGCGCCTACAATATCTAAATATTATTTTTTATAAAAAAAATATAGACCCAGGACATAGCATGGGTTCACATCTATTATATAATTATTCTATTATAGTTTTTGATATGTTATTTTAATTTTAATCTTGTTTACAAAGTATCTTCTATTTTAATTTTTTTACATAAAAAATGATTTGATAAATTAATTTTTCAAAAAAAAGTAAAAAATTGTGGATTCAACCTACAAATAAGATTTGATGAAGATATTGTTTGGGAGTGCGGTTGAATCATATTTTATTAAAAAATTGATTTTTTTTTCAAAGCTTCAAATTAATATTTTTAGATTTTTTTATTGTTTTAATGTGATGATGTCAAAAAAAATACATGTAAAAATATTATTTTAATATATTTTTATATAAAAAAACATTTTAAAAAACATTATCTACTTAAAATACTACTAAAATATAATTGATATTATTTTGTATTATAGTTTTAAAAATGTTTTTAATTATTTTTTTTTTCATCATATCAAAACAATATAAAAAACATCTAATAATTAGTTTAATATTTTTCAAATAAAAATTAATTAAAAAAACAGAAACTACGAAGAACCTGGAAGAAAGTGGAGCGGGTCCACGCTATGGTCTACAAGCTTCACGTGAAACCAAAACACGGATGACGAGGGAAAATTTAATGGTCGAAACGCAATCCATAGACAGAGGAGACGACCAAAGTCCACACCACGAAGGTGGAAAGCGACCATCCGTGGAAATAGTTAAGAACATGCACTCGTATTTGGTTCACATGCAAACATAATCTCCTATCTGACCCTCTAATTATAATTATAATTATAATTATAATTATAAAGTATTATAGTATTTTGTGTCTGACAGTAAAGATGTTTTTAATATAATTTACATTTTAATTGATATTGAATTTTTTATTGTATTGTTTCTAAAAACGATCGTAAAATTTAATAAATTATATCCTGTATTCCAGATGGAGGATTTATACTTAAAAAAAAGAAGAAGCAAACCTTTGACGACCGGAACACTTCCTTTGGGTTATTTTATAGTATCTACCTACTAGGGTTGGTAGAATTCAAAAACTGTCTGCTACTGTCAAACGCAGCAACAGCAGCAGCAGCCGGTGCAGTGCATTCGGGACAACTATGGACCAGGTCAAAGCAACCGCTGCCTTCGTCGCCAACCGCTCCTCTCACGTTGTTGTCGACTCTGCAGGTCCGCCCTTAACGATGTCACATTTTCTTTTTCTTTCATTTTTTTTTATTATAAAAGAAAATAAAAGAATTGATGAATATTTGTGGTGTGGCATGCAGGGTTAGAGAAAGTAGTGGAGAATATTCAAGATAAGATTCCGAAAATAGAGTGGGATTTTGAAGGGATTCATTATTTTGACAACGGACCTCTCACCGTTCAGTACCTCTTTGTTTTGGACACGCTCAATTTTTGCTTTTGGCCTGGTATTTCTTTCTTCTTTGCTTGGGAACCCTGTAAATTTGTTACTTCATTGCTCTGCATGTCTGTATTTTGGCTTTTGTTACTTCATTGTTCAGGAGATTGATTGGTTCCTGTGGTAAAAACATTGCTTCAAGATGCTTAATTGTCCTCTTAATTGATGGAAAGGCAAGGCAGCCAGCGAATTCAAATTTTTTTTTTCTATCTTTATTCTTTAGTTTCAGCTTAAAATGTTATTAAAGATTTTCGCTTTTTAAAATTATCCTATGTAGCCAACTTATTTGAATGTCATCTAGAATCCCCTGGACAGGTTGTTTTTTTTTTTTTGAGATATTTGATACAAAGTTTGTGTGGTTTGCTTGGCTAATCTTTCTCTTCTTTCGATTTGATCATATGTTTTGTGATTGTTTTTTTATAGACAAGAACTTAAATTATGATGATTTGGCTTCGGGGTTAAAGGAGGCTTTGGAAAATGACAAATCTGTATTTGATGCTGACCATCTGCAAAAAATCACCGGTAATTACACTTCTTTTGAAATGTTGGATTGAATCATTTTATATATACACTGCTGTTTAAATGATTGCAAGCACGTAGTGCTACATTTACACTTATATATATATAACGAGTTCCTTCTCAGATTTCAAAAAATATTTGGATTGAAGCAAAAAGATAAAGGGATTGAGACTTCCATAAAAAGATTGGAGGAAGTATTGAAGACTCACAAGCAAATTGAATTTCACTGGTGCCTTTAACTTGTTGATTGTCTCTCTATTCATGGCAGGCTAAATTCGTAGTGTAGAAGTTGCTATTCAAGGGTATTAAAGCTGAATATATGATGGATATGGTTTAACATTCTAAATGTGGTATTTGTCCTCGGCATTGCATGAAATTTAAATTCAGTTGAGCAACAAGCACTATACTGGAACTAGGGTTTAATCTGATGTCCACATGAAGGAATCGACCTTTCAACATTCATTCCTGTTCCTTCTCAAAGTGCCCTGAAAGTATTTAATTCTAATTTCTAGATGAGGGAATTAATTTTTAAGTTTTAAACATTGACATTTTCTATTTCTTCTTTTTTTTTAAATTGTTTTTTAATGTTTCTTGAAACGCATTTCTGGATACAATGTCTACACTTTTTGCAGTATAGGGTATGTGCTTTTTGGATAAATATTGAAAGACCACAATTCTTGTTGCCAGGTCTTCAATTACGCAACTTGTTAAAGTGGCCCCGACCACTTCCTCTGGAGGACGAACGAGTTCGTCTGCTGCATGAGGTTATCTTTTCACTTAGAATTATTTCCCAATTAACATTGTTTCCGTTTTAATTTTTTTGAGGATTATTATGCAAATATCTTAGTCTTTGAGTTGATTGGTATCAATCTGCATCTAATTTCATTCAATTTCTTAGTCTTGTGATCTAATAAGTCGTCTGATATCATTTAACTTCTTGATATAGGTTGGTTTTGAGCTGGAAAGAAGTTTTGGGGGTCAAGCATCGAATCTAGTGGAGTCCTGTGGGAGATCAGCTGCAAAGCTTGTTGCCACTATAGCCAGTCACTTTCCTGGTAATTTTTTACAGTTTTTCATCATCAACTCCAATTCAATAGATATGTATCTTGACATGGTTGTATGTGAAGATACTACAGTTAACTTGCAAGGATACTTCAACAATGATTGTACACAATTGGGATGTTTCAGGCTTTCGAGACCACTCTGTTTACAAAGGCCACCAGATTTTCTTGTATAAAAGAGCTCAGATATTTGCTGCTGATCTATATGGTGCTTTCAAAGGCCAAGGATATGGAGAATTCAATGACATTAGCTCAATCACTATATTTGCGGACTATATTGTCCCAGCTATGCTGCGGAAGCTTGGTGTGCTAAAATATAGTTCAACCCTTGCCAGCATAATTGAGTCTAATAAAGAAATAGTTTCAGGAAGTGAGGAGGAAGTTGAATTGCGAGCCTGTTCCATATATGCTGTGGAGAAAATGAGGGACCTGATTAGTGTAAAATTAGGAAAACAGGTATGGTGGAACTGACAGCTATTTTTTATTTTTTATTTTTTAAATTTTTTTTCTGTCTGCATACTGTAGAGTTTTTATATTGGTTACACATAAATGGAGAATGATTGCTCTACTTCCTGCTGGAATTTGAACTTGTGATCTCTTGGGCAAGAAATCTGACTGTGATGCCATATTTTGTAAATGTATATATTGACCAATGTAATTTCTATAAATATTTTAAATTTATGTAACTCTTCTGGCAACAATCTTCATATAATCACTTTTGACTGCACCGTCATGATAGGCATTTTCTTTTAAAATACAGGGGAGAAGAATGGCAGCACCCATTTATTGGTATTTGGAAAAAAAATCCTGCACATTAGTGATGGTTTATCAAATTTTCTCAATCTGCTTTCCTAACAATTTCATCTTGGGTGTTAGAATCTCATGACGTTATCATATTTGATAGTTAATCCAAGCAAATTTTGAAAAATAAATAAATTTATACTTCAAGTTTACTGCTTCTGCCATTATATATATATATATTCAGAAATGATGCTTCTGTAGATCTAACCCTTTTAATTATTCATTTTTTTCTGATCAGTAAACATACGAAGTTTTTGTTTTCTTCTACCAAGAGAAAAAACTGGCTTTTTGCTAAAATAAATCATCTTTCTTTTGCTGATTCTCAATTTTCTGCTGTTTGAATTCTATTTGTTCTAACAGTGAAGACTCCTATTTTTCAGGTGCTGAGTGTGGAGTTGGACCTATGGCTCTGGGCTTATGGTGTTCAAAATCCATCTCTTCCACACCATCGGACACTCTCAATATATTATTGAACAGATGCTACGCTAGAGCAGCTTTAATAATTCTGTGGGAGGAGGATACATTTCACCTGTTAAAGTTTTGAGGTTATTTTTATAAACATACAAGAACTAACCCGTACATCCTTCGCTCTCCTTTCCGTAGGGCTAAACCTGTTTTTGAAGACAAACAACTCTGTGTTTCAGTCATTTGACGTTCGTATTCCTAGAAATGTTATCTCTTTCGTGGGCATTTACTCTTATTGCTGTTTATGTGAACACATGAAATTTCTTGAACTGTGGGAAATGGTGTTTTACTATTGTCGTCAGTTATTGAACTATATTTTATACATGGGAGATTGTGTTCTTCTGCCTAAAAGTTCTGGTGGAACCTTTGCCCTTGCAAAATTGAAGGGCTGGTTGCTGCAATTGTGCTTTCTAATGAGTTTATATGGCAACTAATGCTCTTTCTAGTTGATGTTTGAGATAATTTCTTTCTAGTTGATGTTTGAGATAATCGAATAAATTATATTTTTGTTTGACTCTAAAATTCAGTGCGATATATATACGTTGTGACAATCTGTTATTGTTCAGCATGCTTGTAGCGGCATGTTTACTAAAGCATAAGATTTAATGCAAAAGGTTCAAAGGAGCTAACATCCCCTTGTTACTTTATTTTTAAATATTTTAAAAAGTCTTAAATTTATTTTTTTTTCACTTTTTTTTATATATATCAACACATTATCCTTTCACTTGATCGAATATCCTGCACAGTGCACTCATCCAACACCATTTCAAAACCCAGGAGATCAATCACAAAGGACGCAAAGTGATGACATTTTCCTGTCTTCAAATCTTCGCTGCTGATAACTACTATTCCTTGCTTTTCCATTATGAGGGATTCTTGTTTGCTGTGAAGATATTTAAGGTTCATGCAGGTTACAAGTAAACTCTTATATGCTGTGATTGTTTGAATAGGTGAGCTATCCAGTCAACTGGGGTTCGCAATCAGTAGAGTGTCTGGGATTACGGTAAGGAATAGCATAGCTCTTCAGTTCAGTTCTCCCTTGGGTACACCAGATAATAGAACGTCATACATTCTATTTGAGAATGTATGTTAATCTGGAGATAGGATGTGAATTAGCTACCTGATCACAGATAGCTGTTAATTGGGACTGCAAAGGTCGCACCAGCATTAGGAGAATCGACTATTCCAGAAATCCTTCCTTCACATGGACAGCATGATAGCAAAAGATACATCTGTGAGAAACACCATTGTATTCTCTATATCAGTTATCAAATAAACTTTATCCCTTTGTTGATGGTATTTGAGGCGAATAGGCATATATTCCTTCAAAATTATACCAAATAGCTTTGGTTGCACAAGGAAAATGGCCAGTCAAGGAATCACCTCCATTTTCTCTGTCAAATGATATGCTGCAAAACCCCATTCATCTCGAGGGAGAGCCAAGGAATCACCTCCATTTTCTCTGTCAAATGATATGCTGCAAAACCCCAATCATCTCGAGGGAGAGGACCCAAGTTGCATATTTCAACAGCAAGAAGATCACCTGGCTTTGCTGGGTTCTCATCCTTGTCCAAAACTCTGATTGGGAAACTGAGATAATGAACCTAACCAGTTTCCAAAGAAACCATGGTTAACAATCATTCAAATAGATCTAGTTCACATAGTGATTTGATTAAAATAATTTTGTAGGTTCTTCTGATGAAGTTAATTATTAGCAGTTCCTAAACTTCTACGCATGTTTCGCTACCAGGTACTACTTTGTTCTCCTACTTCCTCGTATATTTTTTTGCATGTCTGCATGAGAAATTAGTTTGTGTTGAACATATACCAGCAAATCTACCAGTTCGGAAGGGTTTTGTTTTCAACAAACTGAAAAATAATATTCGTACTTACAGTTGATAGGTCAATGGTTTTTACATCAACTGCAGAATCATCATCCTCGATCGATCATACCTCCGGTCCAGTCTACCATCTCTACTGGAAAGACCTCTCCAGCTTTAACCTCTGCAACCGGTGGTATTTCGGGACCAACGGTTGTGGATAGGGAGGGAGTTTTTGCTCCCAAGGCTGCTTCTTCAAGTCTGTTGGCAGTACTAGTCTTGCGGTTGAAGGAGCCATAAATACACCAGTGGAGATGCAGAGAGCTTGAGAATGTGATCTTTTGTTGTAAAATTATTAGGTTAACCAAATAACATCGTTGGAAGAGGAGTTAACTTGTATAATTAGTAGGAGTACATGATTCAGATTCTGTATCTGCAAAATGATTTAAGATAAGAAAACTAGCAGAAGATAATGATCATGGTAATAAATTTTGAATTTGAAGACCCAGTTGTACCTTTGTTGTCTTGGATTTCTGACTCCTACTACTACTACTTTTGAAGTTCGGACTTAGGCTTTATATATCTGCATCATCGTTTGCTCTTAGATTTTTTTTTTTTTTTAATGAAATGCCTTTCAAGCAATTCCTAGTCAGAAACCACGAAATGATATGGTTACATGTAGAGTAGAGAAATTGAAAACTACGGAAATAGTAGGAAGGTAGCTACAACTCACGGTAGAGGGATCAGCGTTCTTGATGTCCTCTGCGGCGTATTCCTTCGTGATTCCACCTCCACTGAAATCCACCATCTCAACCCCGGAAAGCTCTCCCATTTTTACCTCAGCGACTGGTGGTATGTCTGGGTGCCACCGGTTGTGAAGTGGAAGTTTCTGCTCCCATGGCTTCTTTTTAACATCTATGGGAACGATCAATCGTGCACCATATTTTGCCATGGCTCTCCACCCAAACTTTCAATCTTAATGTAATTAAAAGGCAGAAAATGTTTCATTAGGGTTGTTCAAGGTACTGCTGCTGCAAACTTATTGATTCATTCAGTTAAAGCTTGACAGCTACCATAGAGTTTCATTTCTCTGTCCTCTTATGTAGTGGATGGACGGACACTTGGAGAATCGATTGAACTCGCACACATAAATTATGGATGCCCAATATCGAAGGCTACATTGTCTCTGAAATATTTTTAGAGAAACTGTCTATAAAGCCTGTGTTTTTTTTTAACCATTTTGGTTGGCGGTAACAAAAGTTAGCCACTGATTAAAGGAATAATGCGTCTACTTGTTGAGCTTTTTCCTTTTAACTCTTTATAATGGATCGTCTATGTTGATTTGCGCGGCATCTTGATATGATTCAACATGTGCTTCGTCCTTTACAACTTGTACTAAAAGACGCCATGCAGTGATTGGAAAGCTGGGCGGTTCATGATTATATGCTTTGAATTTAAAAGAACCACTATCATTTAGCGATGGAAAGTAGGCTTAAATCTAATCCAAATTGCCTTCACTGGACGAGCCCACAAATCAGAATCTTAGAGATATTGCCTGTATTTCATCATGATTTTAGGTTTTGTTTGTTCTTATACAGGCATGTTGCTCTCTTTAGCTTTTTCTCAGTGGCAATGCACGGTCCCCCAGCATCGCAGTTCTTAGGGGATTATGATACGTTGTTGTACAGTGGCAAATGGTCCCAGAATCCCTATTTTGAATTTTAATATCCTTTCTTCGGCTTGAAATTTATGGCTATCGTTTCTGGTTACCATGATGAAGAAGAAAAGGATAATAATTGAAATTCCGGACTTGAAACTTTCTGGGTTCATGTAATACCAATTTGAACCCCAGATTATACACCTGTGTCTATCGATAGATTACAAAAACTTCGACAGCTGGAGGGAAAATGGCCCTTGGTAACCAACGGGTCACGTATTTTTGAAAAAGTATGTTGATATATTTAAATAAAACTATATAAAAACATTTAAAAAACAATTTCAAACACCCTGAAGTCTCATTAGCAGACGTCGGGAATGTCAATTGGTGAGGAATTTCTTTTTATATCCGCTGCTGTGCTGGTTTTTTTGGTTTTATTGGCAAAAGTCTATGTGAACCCTTGCAAGTGGGAAGGTGGCATGCATGCCTGACACTGAGGATAAGAACGCCACGTTCGCGGAGACCATGACATCTCCAAGCCAAAAGGTCTTCTTCTCCAAGCCACGCGCCACCTTTTGGATTTTGCATCAACACTCTCAATCTGACGTGCCAAATACTGAAATCTATCCGATATATTGCTAATAAAGACAACTCCCTTGTCACATCCTTAACCACATGCTCAAGCACATGCACCCACTATCACGTATTAATATATATATAAAATTAAGTAAATTGAGATTAATTTGTGTCAATAAATATAAAAAATATTAACAATAAACAAATATTAAATTAAAAAATTTAAGAGATTGAAGTAGTTTAGAATATTCGATCTCGCAATTCGAGTCATTTATCCGGTTGTGTTTAATAACTTTTTTTATTAGAATTAATTTTTTTAATTTAATCAAATAATAATAGAAACATGAAATTGATTGAATAAAATTAAAAAAAAATATTATGTAAGGTTGTACATATTATAAAAAAATAATATCTTGTTTGTGAAAACCCAGTAAAAACTAAACAATATTTAACCAAAAAATAAACTAAAAAGTTGAGAGATATACGTGGATGTAGATATTTGATCTTGAAATATAGACCATAGACTCATTTGTATTTAATAACAATGTTTATTGGAACCAATATTTTATTTAATAAAATAATAATAAAAACAAACAAGAAAACATTTTAATAGAATTAAAGAGAAAAAAAATTAAGTAAAGCTGCATAGAGAGAATGTTTCCTAAAATTAGAAAACAAATCTTTGAAAGCGTATTATTAAATTAAGTAAAAATCAAATTATATTTTATTAAAAACATCATAAAATTTTGAAAAAACTAAAAAAATAGTCAATAAAATTTTTAATTAAAACCCAACACCAAAGGATAAAAATGGAAGGGACAAAAAATTGACGCAAAAAAATAGGCCTAGAGGTGTGGGCCTTTTAGCCTAGGCTCGTGCGCCTCGACTGAGTTATTTTATTTTTATTAAGGGGCAAATGACCTATCATTTTTCCCTTATTGTTTTTATAAAAAAAACAGGTGATTCGTTGCCTACTTTCTCAATTTTAGATGACTAGAATGTCATTAAAAATTCAGGCCAATGGTTTGTTTTTGCTAAAAAAACTTAATTTTCAACTAGTTTTTTTATCTGAAATACCTAGAAAATAATATATTTTGATAAACTTATCAACATATTTATAAATAAAATAACAACTCAAAAACCCAAAATCAACCTAAAATAAAAACAAAATTTTCCAAACTTAGATTTACCATTTTAGACGATGGAAAGGACAAAGAATACCAAGGTGAGACTCCTTATAACGAATTTGACACCAAGATCGACCTTTTCATAGTCTAAATTGGTGTCAATCAATACTTTCTCTCTCTACCACATAATCCAGTGACTTTTTTTTTTCTCATCTCTCAAATCAAGGACTAAAAAAATAAAGAAAATGAAGTTCTGGATCAAAATTAAAATTCCAAAAACCAAAATGGTCAAAACAATAAAAATAGAAAGTATAATGACCAAAATGGACTTTTCACGCAAACTTTGAAGGTGCCACCAAGTTTTCCACTCCTTTTTACTTGGATCCTCCATGTATTAATCTTATCCTTGTTAAACAAATTAGAGCCAATTGACCATTAATTTAACCACAAAAGAATTGAATTGAGGAGAAAAAAACTTTGATGACCAAATTGAAAAAAAATCAACTGTAACAATCCACAATGAATTGTGAGAGAGTGAACAGTGGCATAGGAAACAATATTTTTCCCATACATTTTAGCTATTCTTATTGTATCATGTAGGTGAATTTTATAAATTAGAATTTTCTCTATGATAAGTGAATGGCCATCTGCTTTGGCTGGGAGGAATACTCTTCCCACATCAGTGTTCCCTGGCCCTCCTCATGCTTAGGTGTGAAATGATCTCAGGAAAAGATGATGCTTAAATAATGCATTTTGTATCTTTAGATATAAAATTTCTTTTATATCAATGTGGAGTGTTCCTTTGTGTTCATGTGAGAGTACCTAGATAAGGTAAAACTTGTTTGTATTTGAGCAAAGTGATCATATGATTGGCAATCAAGCCTTAAAGGTGTTTTTTATACATATGTAAAGGTGATGAGTTGTATCTAAACAAGGTAATCCCTTGTACTAGGAGGGACATTGTTTTTATACCCGGCTAAGGTAAAGAAAAATGTATTTAAAACATAATGTTTTGAAATAAAAGAGTTAGAATATGCAACAAAGTTCCTTGAAAACTAAAGCTTATAAGACGGGAAAAAAGGGTGAATTAGGGGTTCTAAAACTAATCCTAATAACTTAGTTTTAGGTCTAACAATCATAAGAACATAATAACATCCACTACATAAGTCTTTGGTCACAAAGTTCTAACTCACACACTCTCATGGAAGCAACTTATTCAATCACACAACTAACATGACAATCATGATAAAATAAGTGTAAAAAATAAAGAGATAGGAAAGATAGATGCACACGAATTTTATAGTGGTTAGAAACTAACTACCTACTCCAATCCCTAAGTGGTAAGCTTGAGCTTCTACTAATGCATACCCTATATATATAAAGATCCAGAAAACCACAGTCATATCAACCATTCCTAATAAAGCTAAATTAAGACTTGTGATTGACTTTGACACAACGATAACCTGTATCGAGACACTATGATTATAGAAACCAAACCCATACCCAACACCTATACAAAGATGTGAACAAGTAGTATGAAAGACACTATGAAACTTAGTTAATCTTCGATAAATCATAGTAGTTCAATAAAGAACCAAAATTAGAGAATTTTCTCTCACATCATAATATATTATTTTGAAATCAAAGTCCATATATATAAAAAAAACCTAAATACAAGCTAAATAACTTTATTTATAATAGGTAAAAAAAATTCCTAAACATGTCTATAAAAAATAATAAAAGAGTTCTAAATAAAATAGGAAAAACAATCTTAAATCAACTAGGAAACTAATGCAAATCTCGCACAATAGCTTCAACCCAATATAAAACAAGACCTATGAAAACATTTGGTAAAATTTTAGTTCGATCAAATAGTTAGATAAAAATTATGCTTATTAGGATAAAACCATGCATTAAAAAAAAAATCCCAAAACCACCTTTAATGTCATTGAATGATAAGGAAACATTTCTCAATAAGCTTGATTACAAAATAATTAGGCCCATGTTGTAGATGGATTAAGCCTGTCTTGCACATACATTAAGTTGATTAAGGCCTTATCATCACTTGTTGTAGCCTTTTTGAAATTCACTTTGTTCCAAATACTTTGAATAGGCCATTTGAATGCATCATTGAGTTTCTTCGCCCTTGATTATGTAATTGGTCTAGTTATCACTTCTAATGGATCCCTTGGAATCTCCTATCTCCTTAAAAGAACTATATCTCGAATCTTTACCTATATTAAACAAAAAGAGATCAGAAACATTAAAAGCAGCATTAAATCCACTTTGTAGCCATTGTTATTAATTCTTTTAAGGATTGGAATGAACCATCTTCTCTTGACATCAACTGAGATATCCTACATTTAGAAAACCTCTCCTTACATATATGCACCCAAAACCAATCACCAAGCTCAAATATAACTCTTTTTATGCCCTTATTAGCTTTGAATGAATATTGCCAATTCTTTTTCTATATTTTTCATTATACACTCTCATGTAGAGCATTCACTACCTATTCTTTTCTATTGTCATCAAGACCAACTCTTTTATCAACAAGTAAAGGAATTAAATACAAAGGAATTAAAGGATTAAAGCTATAAACAATTTCAAAAGATGAATAATCAGTTGTAGAATACACACTTCCATTATATGCAAATTCAACAAACAACAAGCAATCTTTCAAATTCTTCAAATTATTTTGAGTGATAGTTCTTAACAATATAGTTAAAAGTCCTATTAACTACTTCAGTTTGATCATCTGTTTGTAGATGACAAGTAGTAGAAAATAACAATTTTGTTCATAACTTACCCCACAAAATCTTCTAAAAGTAGCTAATAAATTTAATATCACTATTAAAAACAATGCTTATATGAACGAACCCCCATGAAGCTGAACTATCTCTCTAAAGAATTAGTCCTTTATGTTAGTTATATCATCAATTTTATGATAAGATATAAAATATTTCATATTAAAAAACTATTTACAACCACAAAAATAGAATCCCTATCCTTTTTTTACATAGGCAAACCTAAAACATCCATAAATATATCAATATAAGGTTCCTTAAGTACTAGTAAAGGACTATACAAGCTATCGTAACCCATTCCTGAGTTCTTCCCCTAAATTTACATTTTCCTTTCCAAAAAAAAAAAAAGCAATAATAACAAAAAGATTGACAACTTGGCAAAAACAGGATGATGAAGGTTTCAGATATATAGAAAGATCAAGCTACAATTTTGAATGGAATTATGAGCCTAATCATACCCCATTGTACCAAAGACTAAAGAGACAATGCATATTTAAGGTCAAATTACATGATTATTGGATGAATTTGCATAAAAATTAAGTTTAGAGACTTAATTAGATTTTTAATAGGCCAATTTGATTTAATCACTGTTGCGATGTCGCAGTCGCACAAATTAATTACCCTAGCTTAAAACACAACACATAAGATAATATAGAGCAAGCAAGGGGTCGATCCCACGAGGAAGGTTCAAATCAGATTTTTATGCTAGTGATATGCAATTTGGGGGGATTTGGACGTTATCTAGGCTAAAGCAAAAGAAAACAGAAAACTATCAAGCAAAATTAAATAAAATCAAAAAATTATCAAAAGAACAAACCTTGGTTACAAGTAAATGTCCACCTACAGAAATCAAAACTGATCATGGAAACGAGACATCAATTTATATTCTGAATATTTATCTCTTCTTAACATTGATTACTTAACGGCTCCGCCGTATAACTACTAACTCTAACCATCAAACAACCATAGTGTCTGCACTAGTAATTTAATTCAATGGCAGCCTTAAGAACTAGATAAGTTGATTAATCAAGAAAACAGAATTGTCCGCAGTCTATGTTTGATTTGATTGAATGTTCTCCCTAAGATTAATAACGTAGATTCACCACAATTATTAAACCCAGTTGCTTCACAAGTTCATATATCACAACTTCGGTTTTGATACTAAACTTAGCAATAGATTGTCTACAATAATAACTTAGAGTCCGCTTTAGCAATTAAAATAAACAATCATATATAAAAAAGCATAGGAGAACAAACATATTCATCATATAAACTAAAAAGAAAAGGTAAAATAAATCTCACAGTTCTTGAAATCTGAAGGTTTTCGTGTCCTTGCAACCAAGTAAAAGAGTTTAGCCTTGCATGTTTGTTGAACAACTAACGAAAAAGAAGGAGGAATGCATGATTTCAAGTTTCTTAGAGGAAGTGAGGTTTTTTCTCTTCTTGGATGGGTGCCCCCCTTCTCTTCTTGGATGGTTGCCCCCCTTCTCTTCTCTCATTCTTTTTATATCATAGGAAACCCTAGTCTTTATTTTACAAAATAGTCCTTCCTTAAGTAGACAATTTACATTCAAGCACTTCAATAACTATTTTCCTAAAAAAGAAGAAATAGCCTTGCGTGAAATCTTCAAGCTTTGACTTAGAGGAGCTAAATTGCTGAAATAAAAACTTGGATATCAGTTTAGATGCTTCGGAACGTAATTTGGACTCGTTTCTTCACGAAACCTGTTTGCTGGCAGAATTCAGTTGTCATCTTTGCAAAATCATATCTCCCTCATATGACATCGTTTTTACTGAAATTTGAATCGTTGATAGGTCTTTGCATCAGGAATCCAACAAAATTAAGTTTGCATCACTTGGACTTATGCAGCTCTAGATATTCAAGTTGAAATGGTCGAAGGTCAATATTGGTAGATTGCGAGATTACTTTGAAGGCTGCAATTTCCATGCTCTTCCATATTTTATTTTCTTGCCTTTGATTTTCAGAAAGGTATGGATGTTAGCTTTTTAATTCAACTGGAATTACTTCATTTCAACCTCTAGAGCTCACGCTCTGCACAAAACATCAACTGAAGGTCAAATCTGCCAATTACCTCCAATTTACTCCCTTTTGCATCTTTCATCCAAAAGTGCCATCAAAACATAAAACAAAGAATATCAAGAAATTTTATATATAAAACATAGGCACAACACTAGTTAAATGTGGGTGAAACTATCGAATACTATGATTGTATCAAATACCCCTACACCTAGCTCTTGCTCATCCTCGAGAAAGGATAGGTAAAATCAAATTGAAATTAAATTAAATTAAATCACTATGACTAATCTCCCATCAATATCCAAGAATATATGTATTATAAACATGAATACATTCAAGAAGGATAAATAGTATAAATTTTCATGAATTTATTTATATGCAAACTTCAAAACTCAATTAATCATCGAGATTTAAACAAAATCCATGCCATGCCAAAGTGATAGGTCCTCTCATTGATATACACTCCAATACTCACGTGTTTTGGGCTTATGTGTTTAAATCTCTCAAATTCAATTAATGAATATGTTCTACCATAAGCTTGTTCTTCAATCTCATCTCCATTACTAACATATTACAAGCAATGCATGAATCAAAATGTTTTATTTTATGGTTGTAATGGGGCTAAGGTTAAGGTAAGGTAAAAGAGAGCAAAAGAAAAGGTTCAAACCAAAAAAAGTAGAGCATTATGAAAAATGATATTTCAAATAAAATATTCCATCAAAGCACATAAAGTTTCTATCTTTAATCACCAATGCTTAACTTCTTTTGATTTCAAGCTCTTTCAACATAAAATCTTAAGAACATAAAGGAACACTTTTTTTTTCTTTTTTCTTTTTGGTTTTTCACCTTTAGCAACTTTGCTCATCTTTTCATTAAGCATCACTTCTTCTTTCTTTTCACATAACTTCCAACTATAATTTTATGAGATATCACACGTATATGCTCTACTAATCCTTGGCCAGGGAAAAGAAAAACATATAAGAAGTTAAGGTTTACACATGGGTAAAACAAAGAAAAGATAAACAAGCTTAAAAGGGGCTCACTAAGGATAATATGCTTTAGGTTGGCTTTTTGGCTCAAGTGGTTAAAATTCCTAATGCCTTTATCATCTTCATGTATATATGTAATGTGAATGTAATCTCAATAAGATATGAAGCAAGTTCTAGAGATATATATCACTGAAAGAATGCACAATCAAAGAATATAATGTTGAAAGCTCAAAAGCTTGCATTGGTATATAACACTATAAAGTCAATCCCTAAACCAATTAAACATTAGAACTTGCATACACACTCACTCATTCAATTTATATCTTCATCCATCTCAATTAATTCTCATACATAATACTCATATTTTCATAAACCAATAGGAGTTCAAAAAGATCAAACATAGATTTTGTTTTTGAAAAATAACAAAGAAAACCAAAATTCTCTTAATACCCCACACTTTAAACACAACATTGTCCTCAATGTTGAAATAAAAGAAAAGGAATATAAGATAATGATAAAAATAAAGTAAAATGCGAAAAATAAAAGATAAAGAAAAAAGAAAGCAAATCTGATTTTTTTTTTCTTTTTGTGCTGGGTTGCCTCCTAGTAAGCACTTTTGTTTTATGTCATTGGCTCGACATGTGGCATGCTCATTCTTCATAGATTGGTCCATCTAACTTCACAAAAGTGGTGAGTTGTGTTGTCCAACCTTTATAGAAAGGTTTCAAGTGATGCCCATTGACCTTGAGCACTTTGTTTGTTTCTAAAATTGTAATTTCAACTGAACTATAAGGAAAAACATTAGAGACAACAAAGGTTCCAATCCAACAAGAGCATAACTTTCCAGAAAAAAGTTTCAAACGCGAATGATAAAGGACTTTATCTCCAACATTAAACTCTTTCTTGTAATCATTCGGTCATGAAAAATCTTAGTCTTTTCTTTACAAATCCTTGCATTCTCATAAGCATCATTATGTATCTCTTCTAATGTGATTCTAGTCTTTTTAGGTACCAAAAAAATAGGCGCCACCCATTTACTGTTCGTGATGGGGTAAATGACCTTTGCATCATGGAGGACAGTTTGCAAAGCCAATGTTGATTGGTGCACGTTTTGGGGAACACATATATGCCTCTCTATCTCTTTTATCTCGATAAAATCATAGCCATAACTCAAAGGCACGCTTAATCCGTTCTCATAGTCATAATCAAAAACTTGCTACACACACTTATCAACCTAGTTATAGCATATGATAGAATAAACATTGCTGTAAGGATATTTCATTGCATCATGAGAATTAAATTCAATTTTTTCATCTCTTACCTCCATAGACAAAGTATCCTTACCACAATCAATCTTTGTATAGGTAGTTTTCAAGAATGGTCTCCTAAAAAATATAGAAGTGTTGTTTGATGAATCACAAGAGTCATATTCCATATCAAGAATATAAAAGTCGCATGGAATAACCAAACTATCAATCTTGACTAGGACATCTTCTATCACACCAAATGGATAAACAAAACTATGATCCACAAGTTGTATTACAATACTAGTTTATTCAAAGGCTCCAGACTAAGAGAATCATAAACATGTTTAGGCATAACACTAATGAATGCACCTAAATCTCATAAAGCCCTTTTAAAACTAGCATTACCAATAACACATAGGATAGTAAACACACCTGGGTCCTTTTGCTTCAAAGGCATATTCTTTTAAACAATAGCAGATACAACTTCATCAATACTTACCATTTCATGATCTTTCAGTTTGAAAGCTCTCTTGGTAGTACACAACTCCAATAATTTGGCATATTTGAGAATTTGCTTGATAGCATCAAACAAATGAATGTTGAGTTCTACTTTGTTGAAAACCTCTAAAATCTTTGGGAATTTGGCATACTTGGGAATTTGCTTGATATATTCAAGCACGTCACAACAAGATGATGACTCCACTAGGGACACCTTTCCTAGTTGAACTAAGCTTTGCTTGTTTGATTTTTTGCCTATTTATTTTAGTCTATTTAATTTTAGCATATTTTTCTTTTATTACTTTACCATGCATTTTTTATTCAATGCTCATGCATAAGTACATCGAGTATAAAATAATGCCTTCATGCATCTTGATTAAACCAAACTCTAGGTTAGATGGAGTGTAGCGGTCTGCCTCATAACTTTCAGTTGGGGTTTAGATTTGTGAAACATTCAACTATGAACTAGGTGTTTACTCGGTAATGGCGGTCACACTATGCCCTAACCATTCCTTGTAAACCCTTATACTACCTTTATAGAAGGTGGTCACTAGGTATATCATAAATCGTTTTTTAGACCAGATAGTAAGCTTTCCCTTCATGTAATTGCCTAAACCTGCCTTTAGAGTTTAAACTCCTTAATAATTCATTTTGCATCAAGGCAAACCTGATTAAAATCCTGAACTCTAAAGGATTTCTAAACTAAGACCATTGACTTCCATGACTTTTTCTAAGTATGGGGAAAGATTCGAGATAATGTAATTAGTTGAAGGGGATTACCCAAGGATCGAGGTTGGGGAATTACCACACATGACCAAAGTACATTACTTCATAGATAACATAAAGAAGCTTGTGTCAGTCTTAGGGTATGTGAATGAAACATTGTTTGAGAGAAAGTATGAGAGAATTGCCCACTTGATAAGGATCTCAGTTCAAATTTTAGTAGTTAAGACTTTAATGCATTTCTAGAATCCAGGTTATAGGTATTTAACCTTTGTAGACGTTGACATGACCCCCACCATTGAAGAGTATGCCCAGATTTTAAACTCCCTAAATGACCATCACAAAGTATATTTTAGACAAAGAATCGAGAACACAACTGCTGAGGTCACAAAACTACTATATTTAAACCAAATTGATTAGTATAGGACATCTAATGGAGAATTTAAATGGAAGTTGATTGAGAATAAGCTGAAGACAAATAGAGAAAAGAGAAAGCTAGGTGAAGAGAAATATACCAGACAATTGCTTTTGCCATCTTCGAGTTAGTTTTGTTTCCTTTAGAAGCCACTAAGATCATCAATATTGAAGTTGCCAATGTCTTTATTGAATATGAACAGACAAAGAATAACCCCACCTCAGCTATCTTAGTTGAAACTTTCTTGTCCTTAAATCATTGTAGACTGAATGGAAAAGGAGTGATTTGGCATTGCGTTCCTCTGTTATTTATGTGGATAGTCAATCATTTGGAGATATTGAGAGAAGTTTTCAATAATTTCTGGGGGTTCAACATAAGACTACTTGGGCTTATTTTAAGTGAAGAATGGAACGACCTAGATGAGAAAACATGGGTGAAAAAAATACCAAGCAGTCCCTCAAAGTAATTGCATGCGGAAAACTCCTTGGGTGGGCAATCCATCTTATATTATAAGTTGTGGTGACAAAGCATGGGTCCCATGATTGGTTTGACTGGTTATATCAGCTACTCACCCTTACTGGTAGTTAGGCCGTTTGGAGACATACAATAAATACCGAGAACCTGGGGATTAGCCGAGTATACTGGTTTGTTCAAAAAAGCTAATTCTTTAGTCGAGCTAGACGCCATCAGATGTGATTGGGGGCAGCTTGTTTAGTCTACATGGAGGAGAAGTAAAAAAAATCTTCAACCAGCCCTAATTACTTAATATTAAGGAGTGGTGAATTATTTAGGACACTCGGAGGTATGGTAATGCAAAGACAAAATTCAATTGACAAGGAGGAATCATCCACCATTACGGAACCTAACATGGAAAGGGTAAATAATGAAGAAAATTTGCAAGATGAGTTGGATAGGCTGAGGATTGAACTGAGCAACTACAAGAGTCAGTAGAAACCAGCTGTTGCAAAAAGAAAAGATGAAGACCTTCATGAACCAATAAATAAAAGAGAAGGATGAGCAGATAACTGAATTGATATAAGATTCAGTGCAAGGAAAGAACTTCTAGTATGAGGAAATTATGTGTGGAATCCAAGAATAGTTGGAAGAAATAATGACCAAATATAATGACTTGGTAAATAAGCACGTGATGCTAGAAAAAGAGTTGGTGAGTCTGAAAAAGACTTTTAAAAGTAGAAGACGTGCTTGCAAGGAGTCAATAACTGCTTTGAAAAAAGAGAAGGATCATAACATAATGAAGCTAGAGGCCGAAAAAGAGAAGAACATATTGGCTAATCTTACTATTGAAGAAGAAAGAAGCTTAGGAGCTTAATACAAGATCCAAGTTGATGATGAAAGAGAAGCAAGAAAGGCAGTTGAGTCAGATATGAGGGAACACCTGAGTAAAGCAAATTCCTTGAGAGACCAAGTCTCTATAATCTAGTTTGAGCTGGAATTTCGAGAAGAAGAGGTGAAGAAAATGAAAGGGCAATTCGAGGAGTGGTAGGACTACATCAATAACTTCAATGTATAACTAAATATAAAGATAGTCGAACTCAATATCAAGAAGAAGAACCTCAAAGGACTAGAAACCATATCCAGTAGTTAGAGAAGACAATTCAAATGCTGGATAGGAGCAATAAATCATTATCCGTAAGCAACAGAACATTGCTTCAAGATAATACTTTGTTCCACTATAAGATTGAACAAATCGAAAAGTTGATTGATATGGTGACCTGAAAGGCAAATGAGTTATGAGTGAAAGCTTTCATGATTGGCAACAATATTCATAAATACAAGGAGTATTTGAGTGAAGTTTTAGCTTTTATTAAGAATGTAGCCAATAGAGGAGTGACATTTGAATAGAAACATAGAAAAACTCTTTGTATGAACTACTTAGCTTTGATAAATGAAAAGAACTCACACCCACTTTTATGATACTTTCTAATGTGTATGAGATTTAATTGATTTAAGGACTTGGAAAAAAACCCTTTCAAATCCATCAGACTATGGATTCTACCCACATTTAACAAAGAAGTCACAGATTAGTTCTTTAAATAGGTTAATCCATAACCCATATGAATGTATATACATTTTCATCCATACATATACATACATTCATTTTTAAATGACATACATATATTCATTTTTAAACGACATACATATAACACTCTGTCCTTTTCATCCTAAATTGCCAACATCAATTTTAACTCTCCATTTCTTGCCAAAAAACCTAAGCCTTGAAATAACCTAACCAAGAATTTCCTAAATAAAAATTATCAAAAAGTCCAAGAACAACTACCCTTGTTATTGCTACCCTTAAACAAGATGTATCAAAAGTTACTGAGCATCAGACATGTAGCTCTAGTACCACTTGTGCCTCTTGATTAGTACTTAAAAGTGCATTTTTATCAAGGTTTTATATCATCATTTTGCATTTGAAGTATCAATAACTCCTTAACTAGAGCATATTTTATAATAACATATCTAATAATATAAGATACCTTTAATTTATGGTAAATATTCATCTTAAATGCAGGCTTATCACATAAATCAAAGGATTGATTGATGAGTTTAACTACTGAAATTGAGAAGACAAAGAGAGGGCTAAACTTAGAAAATAGATGCTGGTTAAATGGTTAATTTTAACTCTCAATTTCTTGCCAAAAAACCAAAGCCTTGAAATAACCAAACCAAGAATTTTCCTAAACAACTTGCTATTAACATGTTTTATTATTTTTATCTTATTAATTCTTAATACCTTGCTTGTTAAATGGTTAATCTAAATTTGTATTGTATAACACTTGGTACAACAAATGCTTGGCACTTTCATAGCCAACCGTATGGTATAACCTACGCTTGTGATATGAAAGGAACTTGATTTGTTGTTAACATAAGTTAGCATCATGAATTCTTGACAATATTTAAAAGCTTGGTGTTACTTAAATAAGATAGTTAATATAATCATGTTAATAATTTATAATGAGCTATTAATGACAAATCATCCGATTGGAACCTGCTTTGTGTGTGGTTTCTAGTTGAGTAATAAAAAGAGTTTATATTATACTTATTTGAAATACCATTAGTGGATCCTCTAACCTTAATAATTTTTTTTATCATTGTTTACTCTTCACATTAATCTTACATCTCAAAGTCCTCTTTAACTCACCACCACCACCACCACCACCACCACCACCATCATCATTTATAATTTATATAGTTAACCTCTTTGTGGTTCGATCCCGTTCTTACCGGGTTATTTATTACTTTGACACTCCTACACTTGGGAGAAGACATCAATCTTTTGGTCGTGTCACCTCTGCAACCACCTTACCCTTGCTGGTATAAATCAGGCCTCACATATGAATACCATGCTGGCATTGCAGGATATAACATTCATACTTACAATGCTTTCAAGAAAAAACTCCTACAACTAATTAAAACTAGGTGGATAATGTTCAAAGAAACTCCAAACGTGAATACAAACCCTCTACCTAATCATGCTTCAGGCAATGGGTCAGTAAATGCACTAGAGGTGGAGCACCTATGGAGTTTAAAAATGCCAATGGATAGAATTTATGAGATGATGATAAAATCAGGATACAAAAAAGGTAGCATGAATTTTTATAAGTATCATGGTGAAGAAAGCCACATGATTAACCAATGCGAAGGCTTATGCGACAAGGTGATGCAAATGATGATTCGAGGGATTCTTTAAATAGAAAAAAGGATGAATAGAGAGGTATCCATAATAGATGTATCTAGCAAAAGCAAAGAAGTGTGCCAGGTGCAATCTACTAGGGATGGGTTGCCCAAATTAATCATGTCCAAACCTATAGTGGCACATAAAAGAGATTACAATGCCTTGCCTTATAACTATAGGAACATTTTCTAAAGCATGCAACCAACATCTATCTTTCAAGTAGAAGTCGGGGGCCTAACTCGCAGTGGAAGATGTTTCACCCTAGAAGAGCTTGAGACACAAAAGAAAGCCAAAGGTAAGGAAATGGTTGATCTAACAGAAACCAATGAGTTCTTAAAGTTGATGAAACATAACGAATATAATGTTGTTGAGTAGCTTAAGAAAACTCATGCCAGAATATCATTACTGTCATTGATTCTGAGCTTTGAACCACATAGGAAGGCCTTGTAAAAGATGCTGAATGAGGCCTACGTGACATTAACCAAGAAACCATGAAGCATCTACTGGGAAAAATTTAGGCCTCAAATTATATGTACCTCACTGAAGATGAGCTGGGTCTTAAGGTTCTAACATAATAAGCCACTGTACATCACAATGCGATGTAAAGACATTCTGATTGGAAAGATATTGGTTGATAATGGTTCTGCACTAAATGTGCTACCAAAGCACATGTTAAAAGAAATGCCTATTATAATAACCTGGTTTTTTTAAAGTCGTAACAATAGTAATTTTTTTTTGTTCATCACAAGATCATTCCAAAAATTGATAAACCGATTCCACTCATTAGCGAGGCACAGTCCATATGTAAAAAAATCAATCAACCTTTCATAAAAAATAGTTATTACACAAACACATAACATCACATTTGCATATTACAAGTCTTCATCATATTATATGTAAATAGTCATAAGTTTGCATTCCTAAACTAATAATAGTCATTATGAGTTTAAATAAAAGTACATTCCTAGGCACCCCGTTGGTGTGACGTCCCTGTTGCAGTACAAATATTTATAAGAATTATAAACAATTTATGATAAAGGAATAAATAGTTATTAGGAAACAAAATCGTTACTTTCCGTTTATAACGCTACAATCATAATTCTTTCATATACTTGGTACATACACAACTTGGCATGTATGAACACACTAATTTCCAAAACTAAATAATAATTTTTGAACCTGGCTATCCATTACAAATGTCGTTAGCCGAAACTAACCTTCAAACATAGCCGACCATCCATCTTAAAAGCCACTAATAAAACTACTCATCAAACTCAACAGGCCATCTATCTCAGATACCATTAGCCGAAGCTAATCATTACACATAACCAGCTGACACGATCAAAGAGTTGATCTCTTATCCCAAGTGCAGGAGTGTCAAAGTAATAAATAACCCGGCAAGACCGAGGTCGAACCACAGGGAGGTGAACTATATAAATTATAAACAACAACAACAACAACAATGATGATGATGATGATGGTGATGATAATTTAAAGAGGACTTTGAGATGTAAAATAAATGTGAAGATTAAACAATGATAAAAACAAATGTCAAGGTTAGAGGATCCACTAATAGTATTAGAGATAAGTAAAGTATAAAATCTTTATAAATTATCAACATGATCATATTAATCATCTTATTTAC
>Ga0325414_1000724_pt1 | contig 28852 bp, 27 predicted proteins | sample PopdelMetagenome_8_FD_206183 | JGI IMG/M metagenome (GOLD analysis project Ga0325414, IMG submission 206183) | Populus deltoides microbial communities from Bellville, Georgia, United States - Leaf-PdKOR-R3 | ecosystem: Host-associated > Plants > Phyllosphere > Phylloplane/Leaf | place: USA... | reverse complement strand
ATTATTATTATTATTATTATTAACTTGAGTTTGACATCTCCTTCTAGACAAGTTTAATGATATTATTAATATGATAAATATTATTATTTGTATTCTAAATATTATCATCTTTATTATTATTATTATTAAAAGTATTATTATTAAGAATATTATTATTGTGATATATTTATTATGATTTTTATTATAATTAATATTATTGTTAGGTCCTGTTGCCAGTAGGACCCCATAGCCTTGGGTCCTCCTGCGCCTAGTAGCACCCATCAAACAAAGTTGGTGTCCCGCCCCCAGCAGAACCCAATACTATAATTTTTCTTTTCTTTTCTCTTATTTATTTTTTTTACATGATAAAGAGAAAATATTATTATTATTATTATTATTATTATTATTATTATTATAAATTTGAAAAAAATATATAATTACTATCAAGGAAAAACAATAAATTTTATTTGAAGGGATTAAAAACTATTAAAAATTTGGGCCATACAAATTTAATAATAATAATAATAATAATAATAATAATAATATTATTATTATTATTATTATTATAGATATTATTAATTTCATTAATATTATTAAATTTGAAATAAATTTTATTACCGTCGAAAAAAATATAAATTTGATTTGAATGATAAAATTAATTATTATTATTAACTTAGATTTGACATCCCCTTCCAGACAAGTTTAATGATATTATTAATATGATAAATATTAGTATTTGTATTCTAAATATTATTTTATTTATTATAATTAAAAGTATTAATATTAAAAATATTATTATTGTGATATATTTATTATAATTTTAATTTTAATTAATATTATTCAATTTGTAAAGAATATTATAAATTTTGAAAATAAAAAATAAATATGATTTGTAATGTAAAATTAAGAATTACTATTACTATTATTGTTGTTGTTGTTGTTGTTATCATTATTAGTAAATGTTTTTTTAAATATTATTATTATTGTTATCATCACGTATTTTCTCATCGTTTTCGCTGGTGGATTTTTTTTCCGCATGCATTATTGTTTTCTAGGTACGCCGTCCCTTCATAGATATGGCTTTTGTGTATCAAGCATGGGGAGGAGAATTTGTTGGTGTTTGTTATTCATGGCTTGCCTCTTTTTTCCTTTAAGGGTTACCTGCTGCCTATAGACTTTCTTTTCTAGAGGTGTGGCTCTTTGGTGTATGGGTTGGTGGACATGCCAACATAGTGCATTAAATGCACACTAACTGTCATATGCTGAGTGTTTCTATTATGGGTTACCGTTCAGTTAGTGAATGATGTTCTGGTTAGCTTTCCAATTCATTTTATTTTAATTTTCCTGTTGTTGTTCTGTTACGAATTAACTATGATTGCGTTTTGCTTGCTCTATGGTTTCATTGTCTTTGGTGTGTGATTTTCCCATGCATTCGTATTTTGGCTTCTGCTGACATAATTTTGTCCTTTTTCATTGGTGTGTAATGTTCCCATGCATTTTTATTTTGGTGTCTGTTGACATAACTTTGTCATTTGAGTTTAAATGAGAGCCCTTGCAATTGAGAGGTCATTGGTTTGCGGAAAATTATATAAACTTTTTTGTGTCTTTTTCTAAATTGATTGATGTTTGGTTCTGACATTGATGACTAATGTGTTTCTCTGAGGATCATTGCAATTAAAGGTTATTGGTCTGCAAGGGAGTTTACACACTTTTTTTTTTTGCTTTTCCTTCGTTTTAGAAAACATAGGAACCCTTTCTGCTGTGGTTTTTGTTATTCTAGGGCTGCTTTGGAACTAGTTTATATGTCTGGATTTTGAACCTTTGATCTTACTTGTTTTTTCTTATGTATTTTTTTCTATTTTTCAGCACAACACTATCTTCTATTTTTCTGCAACTTTTACCCTTTACTTATTCATCTGTTATCATGCTAACTTGGTTTTTATTTTTTTAGGTTGCAGTAATCTATCAACATTTGTTGGTTATCGGTTGAGGATTGTTGTGCAGGGTTTCTTCTTCCATCTTCTGGTTAGCTAGAACTCATCTTTTTTTGCACACCGTTTTCCTTATTTTTATACCTCTTCCTTTCTCACCTCTTTAGCTAAGTGTCCTTGCTGTTAGTTAGCTTTTAACATGTGTTTTTAGTTTGAGCTTGACTTTAGCATCTGCTATGTAGATAAGTAATGTTGTGCATTTGTATTTTATTTTAGGATGCATGTAATGGATTAGTTTTTTGCATTTCAGTAAGCCTTTAGTTGGTACGGTTTTTGTTTCTTTAGGTAAAGAATAATTGGTGAATTGTGACGTGTTGCATATAATTGGTTGCTAAATTATCACTTTCAATTGCATTGCATATAATTAGTGGCTGAATTGGTTTCCTACATAAATTTGATTGAAAAAAAATATTGGTTTGGTATCACCGGCAACAAATTCCAGGCACTTTCTTTATTGTTGTGTTTGCTTCTTTCCATTATAGTAACTGATTGTTGCGGCAGAATGAGCTCATGTTTTATAATTATTTGCTTGTGATTTTTGTAATCACATGTTTTTATGACTGTTGTTGTTGTCCACACCTCAAGCTTAACTTTGCTTGCTCACTTTTTATTTCTTACCATTTTTGTAGCCCTATTATTCCATTTGTTGTTAAACTATCTTCAAATTGCAGAGAGCTCAAGCACCACCTTCTCCCTGTCTTACTGAAGCTATAAGTGTACCTTTACTTTTAAATGTAGTATGCTTTATGCCTACAACTTTGTTGTTATATTTTTCTTTTTCATTTTATGCCTAATTTTTAATGAATCAGTTCGGATTTCTTTGTGCATACATGTTCATCTACTTGATAATTAGGTTTTGTATTGAATTTATTATTCTTATTCTTTCATGGAGTAGGTTTTTTTTTTCTTTTCCATTGAAATTTTCAGTTTTTGCTATGTTATTAAAATTGCCTTGATTGGAAAATTAGAAACCATTACTGTTGCGATTTTACTTTTAGTTAGATTTTGAATTAAATTGCATATGATTGGCAGTTGAATTATCACTTTAAATTTCATTACAGCATCATGATTAACCATTTTTTTGTTCTATTTTCTCTACATGAATGTGCATTGCTCATGTCAAAGCCTTTCGATTCAATTATATTACATATGATGGCCGACTACTTTTGTTTTCAACAACACTTGCATAAATAAAATTCTCTTTCTTGAAATTATACTATTAATTGCCATGATTTTAATTTGAGTTGCATGTAATTGGTACTGAATTATCACTTTCAATTGGATTGCATATAATATAATTAGTGGTTGAATTGGTTTATAACAAGAGTTTAGTGGGAGAAAAAAAATGTTCATTTGTTACCACCTTTGTTTGTTACAACAAATACCACTTTCTTTATTGTTGCATTTGCTTCTTTCCATTGCAACAACTCTCAGTTTTGCGGCAGAATGAACATATTTTTTATAATTGTTTGCTTGTGATTTTCATAATCGCATGTGTTTTATTGTTGCTATTATCCACCTCTCAAGTTTAAATTTTCTTGCTGACTTTCTAACTTTCCTTATTTTTTACAGGCCTATTGTTCCAATTGTTGTTGAACTATCTCCACATTGCAGGGAACTGAAACACCACCTTCTTCCTGTCTCACTTAAGCTATAGTTGCACCTTTATTTTCAAAGTTGGCCTGCTTTTTGCATGCTTTCTTTCCTGTTGTGTCATTCTTTTCCATTCTGTTCTTAATTTTTTTCCAAATCAATTCAAATTTTTTCGTGTGTTCATGTTTCCTTTATTTCATAATTAAGTTTTATATTCAGTTTCTTATTCTTTTGCATAATTTTTTTCCTTTTCCATTTATGTTCTCAATTCTAACCATGTTATTAAAATTGCCTTGATTGAAAATTTAAAGTCATTGACCTTGCAAATTTAGTTTTGCTTAGACTATTTTTACCATTAAAATTTTTCTTTTAACTTTTAGAAACAACAACTTTATGACTAGCGATCAACAAAGATTACAACCATTCCATGATGTTGAACCTAGTGCTTCTTCACCATACAACTTAATAACCTAAATTTATAGTGAAGGAAATTTAGGTCACGATAATTTTTCATTTACACAGGCAACATCATACATCTTTGATCATCAAATTAGTGATCACTCGCTTTTATATACAATTGATGTTGGTGTATCATATTATACTTCATTACAAGGAAATTGTTCAATCTCGAATGATATTACCTCTACCTCAATGGCATCTACGAGTCGGCACATTTTGCTCATGGATTGTCCACTAATGAAAATTTCAATGACAATACTACCTTTGATATTAACACAACGTATGGACCAATTGCTTATCTAAATCCATTAGTTGGCCAATATGAATACTAGAAAAAAAAAAAGGAAAAGTGAGTTTACCTTAAATTTTCATGAACTCTTAATCATTTTTATTATACCTTACATCATACATGTTCATTTTTTCATTATTTTTCTTTTTCTTTGTAATTTTTACGGGAAACATGTGAGTATATTGACTTTGGTGATAAGACTTTTACATATTGTCATTGTTATGTGCCTTTTGGCTTCAAGATCTTGCACGTTCATCCAAAAAAATCCATATTTCTCGCTTTGTTGCCTTAATGGTCGAGTTTCTCTTCCTGCTATGCAACCAACTCCTCCAATTCTTGATTTTCTTTATAACCCCAGTAATGGCTCTGCCTCTAAAACATTTCTAGACAATATACGAGCTTATAACTCTATGTTTGCTTTCACATCAATGGGCATAAAAATTGATACTTCTATTAATGATCAACCTGCCCCATATATATATTCAAGATAAACGGTCATTGTCATTATTTAATGGGCTCCCTCTTACCTGTAGATAGAGAATCACCAAAGTTTGCATAACTTTATGTGTTTGACATTTCTCACGAAGTTGCAAATCGACTTTTACCATTTGCAGGAAACTCCAGATCATCATCTTTGGATGAGAATATTGTTGTGGATCTTTTAAAGATGCTTGACGAAACAAACGAGATTGCCAAGTTGTTTCGCAAAGCTAGAGATAAAACTCAGAATATTCAATCTATTAATTTTATACTTCGTTTACTTGGAAAATGAGACCATGATTCACGCCAATATGATGATCTTACATCCAATGACATTGGTGGATTAGTTGATGGGGATATTTGAGATTTTTTCTCTGAACGAGATATTATTATTGAATGTTTTTCAGGCTCTTTAAAGAGGATCTCATATTGCATCCAAAATTTATGGCATTGTAGTATCCCCCTTTGTTTCTTTACAGTGAAGATGGCTACTCATGTAATATTATGTTTGCTGACTATAGACATGGAAAAACAAGGAAAAGGTCAAGAGTTTTAATGTGAGCTTATTATGCTTACCTTATAAATGAAAAGCCTAGGTGCGATAATACCATCATCATAGGAGGTTGTTTGTACCAGCAATTCTTGGTCGATGCATTTGTTAATGTTAAGGAAGATCATCTTGATTATGTTAGAGCTAATAAAAAAGATTTGTGTGCAGAAGTTTATAAAGGTATCCATGAAGTTGTGCTTAAGGGAGATATTGAAGGCTCCTCAACTGGGAAAATCATTGTTCCATCTTCTTTAACTAGTAGCCCATGTTATATGATCAATAATTACCAAGATGCAATGGTTCTATGAAGGGCCTATGGAAATCCCGACCTATTTATTACATTTACATGTAATGTGAATTGGCTTGAGATACAAAAGGAGCTTAGAAAAGATTGAATTTACAAACACGAAGACAAACTTGATATCATTACACATGTTTTTATATCAAAGGTTATTGATATGTTAGCCTTCATAAAATCAGGCAAACCTTTTGGTCGGACTTTTGAAAGTACCTTATCTTTTTTTTCATTTCTTCTAAAGATTGCAACCTTTTGTTGCTATTATGATTGTTTCTCTTAGTTTTTTTTTTCATTTTATAGATGTTTGTGTAATTGAATTTCAAAATAGGGGTTTGCCATACACTCATATGTTAATTTAGTTGCACTCAAATTTTAAATGTCGTACAGCTGAAGATGTTGATTCCATTGTTTCAGTTGAAATTCCTGACAAATTTATATATCTAATATGCTATGAAATTGTTTCGAGATTCATGATACGGTCCATGTGGTCAAAATCTCAATGTATGAATGAGGGAGTTTGCTCAAAAAGATTCTCGAAAAAACTCAAGTCATAAACTGTTTTTGATGATAATGACTTTATTTATTACAGCTGTCATGATCTTAAAGACAATTTTGTTATAAAAAATAGCATTCAGCTCAATCACAGATATGTTGTTCCATATAATAACAAACTCTTATTGCGATACAATGCCCACATAAATATTGAGATTTGTTGTTAATCAATGCTAATCAAGTATCTTTTTAAGTATGTAAGCAAAGGCTCCGACAGATGTAGAGTTGTTGTTGAAAAAGACCGTACTGATGAGATCCATGCATATATGAATTATTGTTTTATATGCCCATATGAAGTAGTCTGACGTCTTCTATAATTTCCAATATATTCAAGATCACCTCCTATTGAATGACTTCATATCCATTTGCCATTACATCAAAATGTTGTTTATTTAGCAAATGAAAGTCTTCCATCAACACTTAAAAAACTAGGTATTGAGAAAACAATGCTCACTGAATGGTTCACAAGTAATAAAGTTGATCATGAAGCATGTAAACTTTACTACTCAGAATTTCCACATAAATATATTTGGGATCCTGGTCAAAAGGAGCGGATTCCAAGATTAAAAGGTTTTAGTCTTGGTTGATTAACATATGTTCACTCTGCTTCAGGAGAGCTTTATTTTGTGAGACTACTCCCACGTAAGAGGAGCGTTGAGCTTTGATTATCTAAAAAATGTTTCGAGTGTTATGCATCCAACATTTCAACTTACTTACAAGAACTTAGGGCTTTTAGAAGATGATAAAGAATGGGAAGAGGTTCTTTGTAAGGCCATGACTAATGCAACATCTCCTCAGATTAGGAATCTTTTTATTAGTGTTATTTTTTTCTGTGATGTTGCTGATCCATAAGTTTTGTTAAATAAATTCTGGCGCTCAATGTATGATAATATTATCACCCGTTTCAAGTCCAACTTTGCCATGCCTAATCTTAAATTATTCGATGATGAGCTTAAAAACTATGTTTTATATGAGTTTGAGCTTCTATTCAATGTTGCTACCTCATCTCTTGAGAAACAAAAGCTTTCAATGCATGATGGCGTTTATTGTCAGAAATAAAGAATAAACTTTTGAGAGAAGAACTTAACTATGATCTTGCAGATCTTATATGTCAGCATTCGTCAGTTTTTCCACAACTCAATCAATGTCAACTAATGTTTGACAAGAACTAATTTTTGTTCATATTCATGGAGGGACGGGAAAAACATTTTTGTGGCATACAATAATTAATTGGTTGAGATTAGATGGTTTGATTTTCCTTACTGTCGCATCATCAGGTATTGCATCACTTTTACTATCTGGTGGTCACACAACTCATTCAAGATTTAAAATCCCCCTTACTGTTTCTGATACTTCATTGTGCGAGATTAAAAAAAACAAAAAAACAAACCTTACATGACTTGTAGAAATGACGTCTCTCATTGTGTGGGATAAAGCTCTAATGAATAATCGATGTTGTTTTGAGGCATTAGACTGCTCACTTCATGATATCCTAATAAATGATAACGAATTGCCTAATGATAAACTATTTGGTGGGAAATCAATTTTGTTAGGAGGAGATTTCAAACAAATCTTGCCTGTTATTCCTGGAGGAACAAAGAAAGACATTGTTTATGCATCTCTTTGCATCTTTGTTTTGTGATCTAAATTTAAAGTTCTCAATCTTACAAAAAACATAAGGCTATCCTCCAATGGACTTTCAGATGATCAAAAGAAAGAACTTGCTATTTTTTCCAACTGGATTCTTGTAATTGGTGATCGAACTCAGCAGGATGTTTTGTTCCTTGATGATTATGATGTATCCATGATTAAAATACCATAAGATCTTCTCCTTGAAACTGGATGTGACCCAATATTAGCAATTGTCTTAGCTGTGTATCCCTCTATTTGTGACATCAATATTGATCCATGCTATTTTAGAGAGAGAACAATTGTAATTCCAAGAAATATTACAGTAGTTTCTAAAATCAACGATTGTATCTTTAACATGTTACTGGGAATGAAGTGGATTTACCTAAGTACTGATACTATTTCAAAGCATCAAGTGATGGTGACAATGTAGATATTTTGTATCCTGTTGAATTTATCAATCAACTTGAGTTCAATGGAGTGCCATCCCACACAATTTCCTTGAGAATTGGCATACCAATAATGGTTTTACTTAATCTTAATTTGTCAACTGGTTTATGTAATGAAATGTAATGAAACAAGACTTATTGTTACACAACTTGCCGAGAGGGTCATATAAGCTCAAATAATAATAGGTTCTTTTATTAGTAATCATGTTTTTATTCCCAGGATTGTTTTTCCAATAAATGATACAAAATGTCCATTCACAATTAAACGAAGACAATTTCCTATAAGATTATGTTATGCTATGACAGTAAATAAAAGTCAAGGACAATCGCTGAAGGTTGGAGTTTTTCTCAAGGAACAAGTTTTCACTTATGGACAATTATACGTTGCTCTTTTATGTGTTACCTCAAAACAAGGACTTAAAATTATCACATACGATGCTGAAGGAAATCTTTCAATCTATGTGAAAAACATTGTGTATAAGGATGTTCTTTTCTTTTTATCAATGTCATAATCTCTTGGAACCATATGTTATTTATTTGTCAAGCTTTTGTTCCTTGTTTTTTTGCTTCTCTAAGGTTATTTTTTTAAAAAAGTTAAAATTATTTAATTTGTCCTTTTTTATTTGAGCATGTTTCCTTTTGTTATTTCCCCTTATTCATTTTAAATAATATATTTGCAGCACATGCTTCACAATTTACAGTTTATATATTCTTTTTGTTAATATTAACTTTCTTGTTTTTCTCATTTCTCCTGATATCTTTTTTTTTATTAATCACTTGTAGGACAATGACTCTACCCATAAAAGAGATTAAATAATACAACTTCTACCCTTCATTACAAGCTAGAGCATGTCATGTTTGGATTGCTAAATTTAATGGCTAGCATAGCAGCTTTTATTGTGTTTTTGTTGTTAACTAGGTAAAATTTATCATGAAAATATAACCACTAATGAATCTTATTTTCTATTTATTGAAATGTTTGGATAATACATCTTCACTCATTTCTAAATATTTTCTTTGACCTGACAATTATTATTTTTTCATTTAACATTAAACTTATTTTTATATAAGGTGGAGTTATTCAAGGTTTAGCTAATGCAAGGGATCTCCCAACATTTGCAACAACAATTATTGAAGGAAATCACTATGAGATCAAAGGATTCTATACTTATGAAAACAGAGCAATAAACACAGTTGTTGCCCATGATGCAGTAATTGATCTCAAATCTAACATAAAAATTGCAGCATTCATTTAACCTATTATAAAACATTTGTATTATTCAATTCAATTTGACAAGATCACTTAAAAATATTCATTCCTATTTTTTAAGATGTCCTTAGAAGACTTAAAGCATTGCAGCCACTCGAACAAGTTATGGTTCGTGGACAGATGCTCGAAAAGAAGAGAGAATTCATGTTTGAGAACATACATTAAGTTCAAAAATTAAATGCAATTGCTTTACTTTTGTCAAACTTATTGATCAAATTTGTTTTGTATTTTCTTTCCAAGTGGTAAGGAGCTTCTAATAACTCTTTAGGGTGATAGTGCACAAGACTTTGATGAACTCGCTCTTCGCAACCTACCATCTCCAGTCATCATTGCATTTGTTGGATTTCGTGTCATAGAATTTAAGGGTAATTTCAACTACTATTTAATTATTTTTCTTTAAAAAATCTTTCAAAATTTTGTTCTTAGTCTAATCCAACTAATTCCCCTTTCGTTTTATTAAAAGAAAAACTATTTTCCTCACAAGGAAAACCAAATCTTAACGGTACAGCTGCCTCTCTTTGATACTTCAATCTAGACATGCCAGAATGCTTAGCATATAAACATTTGTAAGTTATCCCAGCATCAGCTATCTCTCTTATTATGCTTTGCCATTATCAAATTTTTTTCTAACTAATTAATTTTTCACCATCTTTTTGCATCAATTTTGCATTAAGCTTTGCACAACTGCCTGTTGAAATCCAACAACTCCCCTTCCTCAAATGTTGTTTTATCGATGGAGTAACAAATCAAAGAAAATAAGAGAACAATACATTAGATTCTTTGCATAAATCCTTATGAGCATAAGGTTATTTTTTTCACCCCTCTATTATTAACTTTTATAACATGCTTCAACTTCTTCATATAATTAGTTTTTCACTTTCATTTAACCACACCCCTTTAACATATATTTCCTTCATCGTACCAGTACCTGAGATTCACCTGTTAAGCTTTGATTGTTGACTTTGATTTTTCCAATGGCTGGTGGTATCCAAGCTGTCCAAAATGCAACAAAAAACTTAGTGGCGGCGAAAACAATTACACATGAATGGATCATGATGCTATCAACTCTTTTCCAATTCCATGGTAACTCATCTAATTTCTCAACTAAGACAATATTAAGTTGTTAAATAAAAAAAACATAAATAATTCATGTTCCTCGGATACATTATCATACACTCCTTATTAATGAACATGTCATCAATTTTATATCATAGGTTCTGCTTAGAATGCATTGTTACTGATGGAGAAGATGTTGCTAATTTCCTTATATTTGGAAAAACAGCTGAGAATTTTTTTGGATCATCAGTCCACCATTATGTCTATGATAAAAAAAAAAAATTATTGATCCCTCAGTCATTCTACTTGCCATGACAGTAAAGTTAAATAAGAGCATGATTTTTCAGCTTCGTTTTGATGCTTTCAGATCCACCACTAACAGATGTGAAATTATCATAACTAATATCTTTAATGACACCACAAATAGCAACATTCATCCTCTAAAAACACCATCTACAGAAGTTAAATCATCTACTACATCCAAGACATCTACTCCATTAAGCTCTACAAAACAGGTTCCTATATATCCATATACTCCACAAAATATTGTCACACAACTCAAGATTGCTTCTAATTCCTTGGAGACACCACCTTAGAACATATCACCAAACAACAAAACAAGCCTGGACTGTGGAGCACGGCGTGCACTTGATTTTGAAACTACAGCATAACAACTTAGGCAAGTTTACCTTTGCCCACACACTTGCTTTACAATTTTTTTTTTTTATCTTTAACACATGCTAAAGTAGATGGTTCTTAACCTATGGTTCTTTTGCTATGCATCTCTTTAACTCCTTGATTAAAATAGTCATGAAGATGAGCATGACAGCGCAATTGAAGCTCAAGGAAGTCTACAAAGCATAACTGCATTTGATCACTCACTTCCACCTCTGAAAAAACAACGAACAACATTCCCATCACCCTTAAAGGTTTGATTTTTAACCTCACATTTTTTCATTGCTTCTTATTATTATTTGTAACACTGTACCTGCAACTGTTTACTCTTTTTTAAATTACAAATCATTGTCACATATGATTGTTTTCTTGGTGGACGCCATGAGACTTAAAGTCAACATGACTTTAAATAAAGTTTTATAATGGCTATATAAATTGTACACAAGGTAATGTTAAAAAAAAAATAAAACACCCTTGATTTTTATTTTCTTGCCTCATCCACACATTTAACTTAATGTAATTCATAAATGCTGATAGAATTTTCAACATTCAATTCCATTTGCAACACAGAACAAAAAAACCAAAAACATTTTTGTAGAGACTATTTAACATGTTAAAAAAAAAGACATTAACTAAAGCATCAAATTATAGCAAACTTTTTTTCTTTTATTGTACAAATTATTATTCCATGTTATTTTATATTACACATGTTTGCAGCACACACGTTTCACACATCCTTTCTTTTATTTTGACGTTATTTCTTTCATTGTCTTTCCATCACAAAAGAACTAGCAATTTCTCTACTAATGACTTGGATTTGAATTTCTGGAACAAGAAGATGACTGCTACCTCTGTAATTTTGATATAATATGCAAACAACAATGTCTTTTATAACTTGTCTGCAATTCTCATTTGTTATTACCTAGCAATCTCTTCTTTTCCATGGATGTTATTTTTGTTCCAGCAAAAAATATTCCACCTCCATGCTTTGTCACCTTCCACGTACCGTGAACTTGATCCCTTACCAAGTCCAGGTACACTAAACTTGGCTTAGAATGATTTTCTAATAATATAATTATTTTATCAAATTAATTTTACATTTATTTTCAGTTACAAATTACATACAAATTATAAGAAAGTTTGATCCCTCTCTCTAATTGTTTTTTTGTATTTTAAATTTTGAGGACTTTTATTGAATATAAATGCGTCTCGCACTCTAAAGAATTGGAGGAAGGATCTTTTCCATTTTTGTATCTAGGTTCAAGGAAAGGAGAGAATTAAGAATATCTACCAAAAAGACTAATTCAATCTATAATAAATTTCAAAGAAATATTATTGATGATTTCATTTGAAGAGTAAAATTAAAAATAATATATTATTATTATTATCATTAGTAAATTGAAAAAAACACTATTATTACTATCAAATAAAAACCATAAATATTTTAAAAAAATATTAAAAAATATAAATTAAGCAAACAAGTTAAATATTATTATTAAATTAAAAAAATTATTACTACAAGAACTATAAAAACGGGCGAGACAAGTTTAATATTATTACTAATATGAAAAATATTATTATTTGTATTATAAAGTTATTATTTTTATTATAGTTAATATTGTTTCTATAATAATTAATCAATTTGAATGGATCTCGCCACATAAGCATCAACCCTGGATCCAGAAGCAGCACAAATTAGACATGGATCCTGACACATGATCCATTAGACCTGGCCCAGGAGCATTGAGTTCTAATGCAGGACCCAAAAGACTAGGATCCAAAAGCAAGATCCAAGAGGGTTGGGTTCAGACATGGGAGCCAAGAGCAGTGGGTCCGGATGTAGGACCTACGAGCAGTGGGTCCTGATGCCGGACCCATCAAAATTGAGTCCTGACACAGGACCCAAGACCCAAGCGAATTGATCCCCTTTCAAGACCTATGAGCAGTGGGTCCTGACGCCGGACCCATCAAAATTGGGTCCTGACGCAGGACCCAAGACCCAAGCGAATTGATCCTCTTTCAGGACCTAATTCTTTTGGTTTGGTTCAGGACCCAATTCGTTTAGATCTAGTGGTAAGACCCAATTTTATTATTATTAATATAAAAAAATATTATTATTTGTATTATAAATATTATTTATTATAATTAAAAGTATTAATATAAAAAATAGTATTATTTGTTTAATATATTTTTTTACTATAATTAAAAGTATTAATATCAAAAATATTATCATTTGTGTTATCAATATTATTATTTTTACTGTAATTAAAAGTATTAATATAAAAATATTATTATTCATGGTATAAATATTATTATTTTTACTATATTTGTAGTATTAATATTAAAAATAATATTATTTGTATTATAAATATCATAGTGCCTTAAGGGCGTTCCTCTTCTATGTTTTTTTTCTCAAGAATTGTAGCTGGGGGGCATTGCCTCCTCTACCAAAACCTATTGAGTCTGGCTACCAAGTCAGGCCCAAAACACTTCCAAAAAGAGCCAACAACATTGGGTCCTATTGTCCATCTAAATCAAATAGTGTTGGGTCTAGATGATCAAGACCCAAAACACATCAAAAAACATTTGGGTCTGGCTGGGCAGTCATATCGAAAGATATTATTATTTGTATTATAAATATTTTAAATTTTATTATTATTAATGTTAAAAATTTTATTATTTCTCTTATAAATATTTTTTATTATAATTAAAAGTATTAATATCAAAATAATATTATTTGTGTTATAAATATTATTATATTTATTATAATTAAAAGTATTAAGCTTAAAAATAGTATTATTTGTGTTATAAATATTTTTTTTACTATAATTAAAAGTATTAATATCAAAAATATTATTATTTGTGTTATAAATAACATTATTTTTACTATAATTAAAAGTATTAATATAAAAAACAGTATTATTCGAGTTACAAATATTATTATTTTTATTATAATTAAAAGTATTAATATTAAAAATAGTATTATTTGTGTATAATTATTATTATTTTTATAATAATTAACAGTATTAATATCAAAAATATTATTATTTGTGTTATAAATAATATTATTTTTATTATAATTAATAGTATTAATACTAAAAATATTATCATTTGTCTCATAAATATTATTATTATTTTATTATAATTCAAAATATTAGTATTATACATATTATTATTTTTATTATAATTAATATTATTAATAAAATAATTAATAATAAAAATTATTATTATTATTATTATTATTATCATCATCATCATCATTAAGAAATTGTTTTAAAAAAAATACTATTATTACTATTGAAGGAAAAACATCATTGTCTTAACATTAAAAAAATATAATTCAAAACATTCATAAAAAATATTATTATTTGTGTTCCAAATATTATGATTTTTATTATAATTCAAAATATTAATATCAAAAATATTTTGATTAGTGTTATAAATATTATTATTTTTATTATAATTCTTTATATTCATATAAAAAATATAATTATTTACATTGTAAATATTCTTAGGTTTCTAAATATGATTATTTGTGTTATAAATATTATTATTTTTATTATAATTTAAAGTGTTAATATAAAAAATATTATTATTTGTGGTATAAATATTATTATTTTATTATAATTCTTTTGGGTGCTTCAAACAAAGAACCAATTGGCCTTGGATCCTGTGTTAGGACCCGATGCTTTTGGGTCTTGTATCAGGATCCATTTCGCTTGGATCCCGGGTCTAAAGCCAAGTCTCTTAGGTTCTAGATTTGGATCCAATTGGCCTAGGTCTTACATTAAGATCCAATGCTCTTGGGTCTACGATTTCTAAATATAATTATTTATGTTATCAATATTATTATGTTTTTTATAATTAAAAGTATTCATTTTAAAGAAAAGTATTATTTATATTATAAATATTATTTTTTTTTATTATAATTGAAAGTATTAATATTTAAAATAGTATTATTTGTGTTATAAATATTATTATTTTTATTAAAATTAATAGTATAAATATTAAAAATATTATCATTTGTCTTATAAATATTATTATTTTTATTATAATTAATAATAATATTATTTGTATTATACATATTATTATTTTTATTATAATTAATATTATTAATTAAATAAATAATAAATTTGAAAAAAAATATTATTATTTTTATTATCATTAATAAATTTTTAAAAAATACTATTATTACTATTGAAGAAAAAACCATTATTTTTTAAAGATTAAAAAATATAATTCAAAATATTTTGATTGGGTTCTAAGTCTGGACCCAAGTCTCTTGGGTCTTGTTGCAGGACTCAATGCTCTTGGGTCTTGGATTTCTAAATACTAGTATTTGTGTTATCAATATTATTATGTTTATTATAATTAAAAGTATTCATTTTAAAAATAGTATTATTTGTATTATAAATATTATTATTTTTATTATAATTAAAAGTATTAATATAAAAAAATTATTTGTGTTATAAAAAATATTATTTTTATTATAAATAATATTATTAATAATAATTAATAAATTTGAAAAATATTATTATCTGGAAAATAACCATAGGTTTGATTTGAAATTTAAAATTAATTATTATTATTATTATTATTATTATTATTGTTATTAAATTTTAAAAACTTATTATTATTATTGATGAAAAATCATAATTGTTTTTGAGAATTTAAAAAATATAAATTGTTTTTCAAATAAGTTAGATATTATGATTAATATTATAAATACATTGGGACTTGAATGTTTTAAAATACTCTCAATCAAATACCTTCGATCTAAACTTTATTTAAAATGTTATCATTTTAATACATAATATGCACATTAAACAAAAATAATGTTAATTTTATTTTTTTTTCCATGAAAGTTTTTTAAAATCGACATTGTTTTAGCGGATAAAATATGTATATTAGACTTAAACTATTAGAAGAAATTGAAGGATGAAACTGAGAAGTATATAAATATTCGGGGCCTAATTGATAAAAGTTACATATAGGTTTGGGACTAAATTGAGGTTTTCATAAATAAAATGACTAAAACCTAGTTAATGAAAAGAAAAAAAAAAATCACTTACCTTCATTTCCTTAAACCCTAAACAGACCTACACCCACTGCAACTAATTCTCGGTGTATTAAAGCGTCACGCCGGAACTCCACCAACCCAAGCCTGCTTAGCCATCGGCCGTCGTTCTCTTGCTGTAAGAGCCTGGCAGTGGCAGCCCATTATTCTATTTATCAAGCTCTGCTTGGATCGACCTTGCTTCGGCTTGAACTTGGGCATACTTACAAGGTGAGTGGTAACGGTAAATATGTAACATATTCTTCGTCGTTGAGTCGGCTTATATGAATCGTTCTATATTTGATTGAATCATAGAGCTAAGTGGGATAAATATTTGTCAAGTTTCAGAGTGGTTAGAACTTGAAGGAAGTATGAAACATCAGCTTGGACAGTTCTTGAGTAATCATTCAATTTTGACAATTTCTTATCTATTTCTTTTCACCTATGCTTTGCTGAATATCATTCTTTGGAATTCAGCTAATTATGCATTTACTGTAGAATTTTTGAGAATTAATTTCCTTGCTGGCTGTTGAAATGAAATTACTCTTCTTTTATTGCCAAATCTCAACAATTGTTTGGGATTTCGACACATTGTGTTATGGAAACTGAATGTGAACTTCTGTATGTTTGGCATTTGAGTAACAATGATGATATTCTTATTTGATATCCGTTGTTTCCATTCGGTTATTGTCAAAGACCAAAAAGAATGGCGATGCCACAGTTATATGGGCGGACAAAAAGCGTGACAAAAAGATCAAAGAAGTACCTAGAAGAAGCACTGTATGTGAGGCTGTTCAAAGAAGGCAGCTCAGAGGTTAGTGTGAGACAACAGTTAAATCAGTTCCTCAAGAGCTCCAAGCGTGTCTTCAAATGGGAAGTTGGTGACACTATCAAGAAGCTTCGCAGTCGCAACCTTTATTACCCAGCTGTCAAGGTATCCTTCCTCAAACCCCCAATCTTTTTTACCTGTATACTTGTTATTCTCATTATTCGTTTGTGATATTATGGGATATGATTGTCTGAATCTAGAAGGTGAAACATGCTGAATTTTATGAACATCTGCGTCCATTTTGTTTTGTGCCTTGCAGTTAATCTATGACCATTTGTTTCAAACTAGTGGTATTGTCTGTATCCCCCAATTAAACAAAGTTGTACCTTAAGTTTTTGCTCTTAATGGATATTAGGTCATAATCATATATGTGCTACTTTAAATTTCTTAATCATACCCTGCATATTGTATATCATTATATGTACTTCTTTCATTGTTTACAGCTATCAGAAACTATGTCTAGTAGGGGCATGAATAAAACCGTCAGTGATCAAGCTATCCATCTTGATCTAGTTGCCAAAACTCGAGGCATACCTGCTGCAGAAAATTACTTCATTGATCTTCCTGAAACATCCAAGAACCTTCGAACATATGGAGCTCTTCTCAACTGTTACTGTAAAGAATTGATGACTGAAGAAGCAGAAGCTCTCATTGAAAAGATGAAGGAACTCAATCTTGGTTTGAGCTCCATGTCTTACAACAGCCTTATGACTCTCTACACAAAAGTGGGTCAGCCCGAAAGGATCCCAGCAATTATACAGGAAATGAAGGCTGCCAATGTCATGCCAGATTCTTACACATACAATGTCTGGATGAGGGCTCTGGCAGCTGTAAATGATATTTCTGGTGTTGAAAGAGTGATCGAAGAGATGAAGAGGGATGTCCGAGTTGCTGCAAATTGGACAACATATAGCAACTTAGCCTCGATTTATGTTGATGCTGGCTATTTTGATAAGGCAGAAAAGGCACTTAAGGAATTGGAGAAGATAAATGCAAACAAAGATCTTTTTGCTTTCCAGTTCCTGATTACTTTGTATGGCCGAACAGGAAAGTTGCTTGAAGTTTATCGAATATGGCGTTCTTTGAGGCTGGCTTTTCCTAAAACTGCAAATATAAGCTATCTAAATATGATCCAGGTGCTGGTTAACTTGAAAGATGTACCTGGTGCAGAGAAGTGCTTCAGGGAATGGGAATCTGGGTGCTCAACATATGATATCAGGGTTGCAAATGTTATCATCGGTGCATATGCCAAGGAAGGTTTGGTTGACAAGGCAGAGGAACTCAAGGAAAGGGCCCGCAGGAGAGGAGCCAAGCCTAATTCTAAAACCTGGGAAATATTTTGTGATTATTATTTGAAAAATGGGGATGTCAAATTGGGTGTTGATTGTATAGCCAATGCGGTATCTGCTGGTAGAGGGAATGGTCAAAAGTGGGTGCCATCACCTGTGATTGTAGGGTCTTTGATGGCACATTTTGAGCAGCAGAAGGATGTAGATGGTGCAGAAGATCTTATTGAGATTTTGAAGAAGGCTGTAGATGATGTAGCCGTGGAGGTATTTGAGTCATTGATTAGAACTTATGCAGCTGCTGGAAGAAAAAGCCAACTGATGCGTCGCAGATTGAAGATGGAGAATGTGGAAGTGAGTGATGATTGTCAGAAGTTGCTTGAAGCAATATGTGTGGAGTAGTTTTATTTACTGTTTCAGTTTGTTACCATGATATCATGTGTTCTAGAATCAATTTTGAATGGTTTAACTTGCTATGTTGTTCTAATAATGAACTGTGGCATCTGCTTCATTTTTTATGGTGGAGATACATGTAGTCAATGATTAAACAAAGTGTTATGCTGTACTTGTAATCTTTTTTGTGCCCGGAATGATAAGACTAATGATTCAGGACTTGGCTGCTTTTGCGACATTGTTCAGGGTTTTTATCAAGAATAACGTTTAAGTTATTTAAATCACTCTGTTCAGCCCCAGAGACTACAGAGTCTGTTTCCATTTTCTGTAGAGTTTTATTGGTTAGAGTGTTTCCCAAATATCAACCCAAAACATAGGACACTTCGCATGGAGCTGCTTAATTGCTCCTACTCTAATTTCACCCTGCATTGTCTTCTTCTTGTTGATGTTAGGCTCGTTCATATTGTACGGGTTTTGAGAGCCAAGAGGTAGAGGATTTTCCGATGGCATCCTTGGTGTTTTGTGTTGCTGTGGTCTATCAATTTCAGAATGCATCCCATTATCTACGAAAATATCACAGTTACATTGCCAACACTACATTCTATGCCCAAAAAAATCGTATAACACTACATTCTATACCCAAAAAAATCGTATATTCTTGCTACTTTTACATTTCAACCAATAAGTGCTTGACACCTCAATCAATACGTACTTGGAAGTTTAATTTTAGCTTGTGCTTGCTATACTAGCAGCTATCTAATGGAAGTAGTTAATGAACTAGCTTGGTAACTCTAATTGGTTACTCTTTCAGCTAATGTATGTCTAGGACTACTGAATAGCAGGGTATATTCTTAGATTTCTCCAAACACATAAAAAAAATAATAAATTTAAATTTTGTTAAGAGTTTTAAGAATTATTTAATATTACAACCATTCAACTATAAAAATACAATCACATTAATTGATTGAATTATATTTAAAAATCAAGTATAATATTTAGCAAATTGTCATTATCTTTTAAATATTAAGAAAGTTATAAGTGATCTGACTTAACCTTTCAATGATTAGTTTTTCAATGTAATTATTACCTTTTCATCAAGAATATTCCTATGTAAACATTATAAAAATAGAGTATGTATACTTTGTTAAATCATTTTAGTTTTCAACATTATAGTAATTGATTATTTGAATAAGATTTTGAAACTCTTTTTAAAACTCATTCTACCTTGGCCAAAGATTTCACAATTAGTACTATTTGAGAACAAATAGAATATTTTTTCTAATTCATTAGGGGTGATGAATTCTCTATTGATTACTCAAATACCTTCATATAATTTATGTTATACTCAATATTTTCTTATTTGTTACCTTTGATTAAGACAATGTGTGGTCAAGATCAAAATATAACACTTCATATATAAAATAACTAAGTGGTCTCAAGTCTAAGAATCACTACACAATTATCACATGAACTTTTCCATAGACATAGATGATCTATCTATATGGAATTCTCTTGTAGATCAGTTCAGTGTACATATCATCTAACAAGCACTTGTATATTAGTTCTAGGTATTCCTTATATCTCGGTTTATGAGAGCAACTGTTTTTTTTTTATAAAGGAAGTAACATTAATGTTTAGTCTTAATAAAACATTGACTATGAACATTTAGAAATAATGTTTTGATGCATTATGAATCTCATAATTAGATAAACTTTATTATTTTCTATGCAAAGCATTATTGTTCCATGGACTTTATCTATACTATATATTCATTAATAAAATATAATTTAATATTGAAGATAAAGAAAGTCTTTATTAATAATAAATATATTTTACATGAATAAAATCAACATTACATGTAACCAACCAATTGACTATAAGGTTCACTAACAATTTAACACTTGCACTAAAGTCAATCGCTCATATATCTAATACCATATCCCTCCATTAGTGCCTTAAAGGTCTCATACCTCTTAGTGCATTTAGCTGTATTAAACAACTCTTTGAGATGCATAATTATTATATGAAAATTTATATTCTCATGTTGTATTTGAAGTTAAAGTGACATGTAGCCTACATATTGTCATCAATATGATATTGATATTCAGTCTTAATTTCGTTATTAACATTCGAATCAAGGACAAGATGAATCAAATTTTTAAGAACATATAACATTTTTTCTTATTTGAGAACAATTCTTATATTTCAGTATCAATCTAAGAAGTTTGGTTCAGTCAATTTATTAGCATCAAATATGCTTCATAAAGATATATTTATTTTTACTCATGGTAATTTATCAACCTATTCATGTAAAGATAGCAAGTATTGATTTCATGCATACATATTTATAACCATATTCATATAAGGTCTTTAATCTTAATTTGATTTCTCTCTATTTCTTGCAGATTAATAACCCTCACTATTAATTTAGAAAATCTCCTTTAGATCTCCTAATGGGTTTGGATCCCATTTAGTTTATATGATCTTAAGTAATTTAACATATCAAAATAAATTAAATTAGATAGATAATATAGTTTATCAATGATATCTTTTTGTAACTCCTAGATCAACTAGGTGATAACATTTTGTCTAAAGATATTATATATGTTTTGCCTAACTAATTTCTCTAATCTTATATGATCATAACTAACCCATCCAAATCATCCAAGTTAATTAAGTAGGACCTGATTTTATAGCATTAAATATATTCGATTAACGGTAACCTTAGGGAGCTCAACCAGTTATTCATGAATATAACTCTGGTTTTATGTACATAAAATCGAAAGTCAATAAATCATATTTTCAGCATATACTTAATATATTAATGAGAGATTTATTATTGTAATTAAATCTCATTCCATGTCATTATTGATGTATCATCTATAACAATTACCTATTGACATACACCCTAACATGTCATTATAATTGGATGATTATTGACTTATCTAAACTATATTTCTCGAGCCATTAAAGGGAATTAGGTGGTTAAAATCTAGATAGCTGCTGCAAATCTTCATAATTCCTTTGCGAGCACCATAGTTGTATCTTTCACTAACATTTTTTCTTCATCTTGGATTACAAAATCATTTTTCAATCTAAATTTCTATATTTCTAAATTACATGACATTTATATAATTAATTAAGAAACCTCGAGTTATATTCAAGGGGAATTAGATGAGAAAAGAATTTTACAACCTAAAAATAATAATAATAAAAAAGACAGGACACACAAGCTATATTTAATATGACAACCATTCAACTATATTGTCCATAATCATTCATAATGGATCAGAACATATTAATATGATTAATACATATATTGCATGCTTCAATTATAATTATTAGCTTTACGTGTAAAATTTTATTAACTATAAACATATTTTTTTATTGAAAAACTCTTTTTCAAAATTTAATAAGAAAATTAATCATATTAAAATTCTTTTTAATATCCTAAATAATTTAATATTTTAATTAAATCTTAATCCTATTAGGATATTACAAAACTAATTTTTTTTAATTAAATATGTTCATTCAATCCTAATCAAATTAGAAAAAATAATTTTATAACTAATTTAATTTTGGCATTTTAATTCTAAAATATAAAAGCAATATTTTATACATGGAGAGACATAATCAGAATTCTGCCCCAATTATACCTAGATGTAAATAGGCATAAGTTGGAGGGTTAGAATCGTAATTCTACTCCTCAAAACCCTAAACTAAGCTCAGGGACAGAATCATAATTTTGCCCATTTTTCTTCTCTTAGCAACTACTGGTAGTGGGCACACCTTTAGCGACACTTAAACATCGGTAACCTGTGTTGCCACTAGGTTTGTTGCACGAGGTTGTTGCCTCGCCTATTGGGCTCTTTAATAGCATTAGAAAAGGTTGCTGCTAGATTTGGCATAACACGAGGGGTTGAACTCGCATTGCACCACCTCTAGTGCGAGGCAACAACCTCGTGTTATGTGGCATGGGTTGTTGCCTCCAACGTGAGGCAACTCGCATTAGAAGGTAGCAATGCTAGCCACCATTAGCGTCCTGGCCTGGTGCATTAGACACCGGTTAGGTGTGTTAGTAGTCTTTACGCTGCCGATGGTGATGCATAAACACCAAAAACCATTTTTTAGATTTCAGCCAGATCTGACCGAAATAGTATTAATTGTTTTTGAAAAAGATGAAAGAGAAAAATACTTTTGGGTAAAATAAATTTGCACATAAATTTAATTCACAATCAACACTAATAAATAAAACATGCAATCAATAACCCTAATTGTCTAACGAAGGCTCTAATATCACTATTAGATTTTTCAAAACACGTACACGTTGTGGAATCAATAAATTTAAAGTTTTTCAAGAGTTCCAAGGATTTCATTAGATAAATCTAAAGTTATTTAGGGCTTATACAAATATTACCTAAAAATTAGATGTTCTTTATGACTTTGAATATTTGCCTCAAGGTTAAGTTATTAAAAATCACAAGTCGTCCAAATATCCAGCCTCTAACGATAATCCACATGAACCATTAGTGAGAAATCTTTTAAATCTTTTTAGTAGAGAGTGATTGCTATACCTTAGAGAGCTATCTCTTTTTTGTGTGTTAGGTGTTTCTGTACTATACTTTACTCACCTTCTCATAGAAAATAAAAGACATAACGTTCTATTTATTGGGAAACCTAGAAACCCTGTAAATTACAAAATAACAATTTCCTCCTTATATGTGTGAGTCATTAGATTTCTTAATAAATTGACCCAAATATAAATCATAATCTTAGATAAAATAAAATTAAATAAATTAAACAATTTAATTTATTATCAATTTAACAATTGATTGACTTATTTTTGAAGATCAAGCACAATATCTAATCTGTCATGATTTTAAAATATTAAGAAAGTCATAAGTAGCCTGACTTAACCATTTAATAACAAGTTTTTTAGTGTAATTTTTATCATTTTATCAAGAATGTTCTGATTTAAATATTTTAATAAATAGTATATCTGCTTAATTTGTTAAATCTTTTTAGTTCTCAATATTATAGTAATTGATTATTTGAATAAGATTTCAAAACTCATTTCATGTTGGTTAATGATTTCATAATCAATATTATTTGAAAACATATAGAATATTTTCCATAATTCATATAGGGTAATCAATCCGCTCTAATTACTCAAATATATTTATGCAACTTGTCATAACTTGATTTTTTTACCTCATTTTATTAACAATTTTAAAAAAATCCAAAAATAGCAAAACACAACAAAAAATTAAAAAATAATTTTTTACATATTTATGTCATTTTTGGTATTTTTTAATGTCTTTTTAAAAGAATTTAAAAATTAAAAATTTGTTTTCAACATGTTCAACTATTAAAATGCCCATTTCATAACCATTGTTTATTTTTTTTCATTAAATTGATAGTAATGTTGTTGTTTTTTTTAAATTATCAAAATACAAAAAAATAAAAAATAATATATATATATCAAGGAGATAAAAATGTGAGGGGAGAAAAATGAGTAACCAAAGTGATTTTTTAGTTGTTTGGAGAGCAAGTAATTAGAAGGAAAAAAATAAATTTATTTTGTTTATAAATAAGTAACTTTAGATAAAAAAAAAAAAGAGAGAGAATTTTAAAGGATAATTAGTTATAGCATGAAAAAATTAAACAACACAAAACACTCTCCCTCGCGACCAGCTCTCTCTTAAACCAAAAAAAAATGAACTAGAGATTAAAAAAAAAAATAAAAATGAACCCAGGACCATGACCAACCATTAACACCACTAGCCACACGGCTTCCCCCCTCTCTGCTTGCCTCCATCCTTTCTTCACTAATTTTCCCAGCCAAAACAGATCACTCACTGACAACAATACCGTCAACCACCGTGAGCTCAACACCGACTCAGCTTCCCCTCATTTTTCATTGAAAAAGAAGCAAACCCAGATGTCTTTCACCCCTTCAGCCACCATACATGGCAGATCCTCCCAAATCACCCTTCCATTCTTCATCCTCACCATTAAACCATCCTCCAACCAACACTGAAACGGGTCCCTAAAACCCCACAAAACGGCACTGTGAATAACAGCAGAAGAATCAGACAAACCCGCAGCTCCAGCAGTGGCACCGTCATCCTTTTTCTCATCTTCAACCATTCCAGTGGCAGTGAAAGATATTTCAGTGACAGCTCAAACTTCATCCTTTTGGCACCGACGGCTGATTAAACCGTGAGCAATGGAAGCTCCTCCTTCCAAGAGCAGGAGAGATTGTTCTTTATCAGCCACGCCATTTCTCAACTATAGCAGAGCTTCTTTTTTTTTTTACTAGCAGTTTCCTCCTTCTCAAGCATCTCCAACCGTACACTCCTCAGCATCAACGTGGACCTCTCCATTTGAACCATGAGTTCTTTGTTTTTTTTTTTATTTATTTATTTATTGTAGCAACAGTCCAGCACTGATTCCCCAGCAACTTTTCTTGGTCTAGCCACTATGACCTCTTCAGCTCCAGCAACTGTATCTCGTGGAACCAACAACTTCATAGCCATCATCATATATCGCGAGCTCATCGGCCAACCATCCACCATTGCCTCTCTTTGACAAAGCCAAGACAGACCAACAGTTTCCTCTGCATCTTCACGGTCAAACTCTCCTCTACCCGTCACCCGTGAGTCACTTTGTCAGCACCAGCAACTTCATCTCCAGATCCAGCAGTGCAGCGAATGACGTCCTCCAGCAGCTTCTCCTTGAGCAGTAGGGAACTTCTCTGCACCACCAACGTGAGCAGCGAACTTCTCTTCACCAGCGTTAATCAGCAACTCCTCCTCAGTAGCGCTATCCCTTTCCACTTGATTTTTATATTAGATTTCGTCCTTATTCTTTTAATTATGATGTATTTGGTTCTTATTCTTTCACTACTAGAAAATCAATAAATACAAATAGAAATACTGAGAGAATTACAGTGGAGTAAAAAATTAAAACAAAGTTAAAAAAATGATGATGGGGTAAATTCATTGGTAAACTGTAAACACTGTTCATCATGTCTTACTTTCCAATTGCACTGTTAATTGTTGTTCTTTACGGACAAAATAACAGATAGATTAAAAATTCGTCGATGTTATTTGGTGGTTTTCTGAAAAAATTCAATTAATTTAAAATTTTTATTTAAATATTATAGACGGAATCACCAACGGATTAAAAAATCATCGGTGGTTGTTGGCGGTTTCTGAAAACTTTTTATGCGACTGAAAATTTAAATTAAATATTACAGACAGAATTACGGATGAAATAATTAAAAAATATTAATATTTAATTATCCATTCGTAAAACCGTCGCTAACACGCCCCAATAAAAAGCCTGAATCCCCTTATTCTTCTTCTTCTACTACTACTTCTTCTTCTTCTTTTTCACTAAATGTAAAAAACATCAATATCTATTTCTTTCTCTTCTCTTCTCTCCTCATCTTCTTCTCTTCTCTCCTCATCTCCTTCTCTTCTCTTCCATGCTCGGTTATATCTTCTTCTTCTTTCTTCTTTTATCCTCTTAGTTTTTTTTTAAATTAATATGCTTTAAGAAAAAAATTTCTCTCCTTAGCTTCATTTGCAATTACAAAAAAAAGTAGGTTTCATCAAATGTCAATCATTCTTTTAATGACCTATTTCTATATATATAGTTTAGCTTTACATATTTGTACATTGCCACCTATGTCAATCATTCTTTTAATGACCTACTTACATCCAATAGGGTTTATCCTTTCAGATGGAGCAACCAAAGTCCATACTTGGTTGGTGTATATAGAATCCATTTTAGATTTCATGGCTTTAAGCCATTTCTCAAAATCAATATTAGATATTACTTCTATATAGTTGGTAAGCTCATCAAGTATGAGCATCTCGTCATCATCAGCTTCCACAAGAAGTTGATATCTCAATGGTGTATGATGTGTCCTATCAAATCTATAAAGTTCTTATATTTTTTGAGTTTTAAACTAAACATAAAATGTTATAACCTCACGCTTTTGTTCTATTTGGATGTTTTTTTATGGTTCTTGAACTTTATTAAGTTTTATTTTTCTCCTACTACTCATTTCAAGAATAAATTGTTTCACTATAAAGGTAACATATTTTAAGATAAACAATGTTTGCTTAATGAGATGGTAGAAATAATATTTAATAGATTGTATTGGATATCCTACAAACTTACAATAATTTGACTTTGCTCCTAGCTTTAAAGATACCATATGCTTCATATAAACATTACATCCCTAAATCTTTAAGGATGATAAGTTGGGTCTCTTACCATTTCATATCTCATATGAAGTCTTATCAACAAATTTTGATGGAATCTTTTTTAAAAGGTAACCAACAATTTGCAAGGTATAACCCTAAAATGAAAATGGAAGGTCTGCATAGCTCATTATGGATTGTACCATATCTAATAAGATACGATTTCTCCTTTCAGAAACTCTATTAAGTTGTGGTGTTCCAAGAGGTTTCCATTATGAGAGAATGCCATTATCTTTTAAATAATCTTGAAAAACTTGGCTCAAGGGTTCACCATCTTGATCCAATCAAAGTATTTTAATATTCTTTCGTGTTTGTTTTTCAACTTCATTTCTGAATTCTTTGAATCTTTTAAATGATTTAGACTTATGTTTCATTAAATATACATAATCATATCTAGAAAGGTTATAAGTAAATATAATGAAATAAGTATATTTGTTTATGGTATGAATCGGCATTGGTCCATATACATCTGTATATATTAAACCTAACAATTCTTTAGACCTTTTACTTCCAATAAAAGGGTGTTCTAGTCATTTTACCTAATAAACAAGCTTTAAAAGTTTCACACGATTCATAATAAAAAAGATCAAAATATCTTTCTTTATGTAACTTAGTGATCCTTGTTTTATTAATATGACCTGGTCTATAGTGCTATAAATATAAATGATATTGATTATCTAATCTATTTTTTTTATAGTTTATATTGAACATGGGCATTTCAAAATCAATTATATATAAACTATTTGTATAATTACTAGATTCATAAAAAAACACCATTATTATAAAAAAATAATATTTTCCTTCAATCATAAATATAAATCCATTTAAAGCTAAGTACGAAATAGATATATTATTTCTAGAAAGTACTGAAACAAAATAACAATTATCAAGTTCTAGTATCAACCCACTTGGAAAACTTATTCCATCTTGGTCAAAGATTTCACAATCAATACTATTGATTACTTAAATACCTTTATATAATTAATGTTATATCAAATATATATTTGTTTGTTACCCTTGATTAAGATAACATGTGGTTAGGATCAAAGCATAACAATCCTTATATAAGATAACTTGGTGATCTCAAGTTTAAGGATCATTTAAACAACTATCACGAAAGCTTTTTCGTAGACATATATGATCTCTCATTATGAGATTCTTTTACGAGTCAGTTCAGTATATATGTCATACGTAAAGCACCTATATATTAGTTCCAAGTATCTCTCATATTTTAGTTTATGAGAGCAACTACTTCTTTTTATAAAAGAATGAATGTATTATGTATCACTCTCAACAACTCTAACTAATATCCATTCTTAATAGAACAACGCCCATGAATATTTAGAAACAATGCTTTGATGCAATAAAAATTTCATAATTATAACAACTTTATAATTTTCTTTGCAAAACATTTTTATCCTATGAACTTTATCTTTACTCTAGATTCATTAAATAAACTTAGATTCATTAATCAAATGTAAATGAATATTAAAGATAAACAAAGTCTTTATTAATAATAAATATATTTTACATAAATAAAATTATTGTTACATGTAATTAACCAATTAGTTATGGGGTATATTTACTAACAAACACATCTTTCATCGCTAAGATGCAATTTTACGAGTATTGTTTTGACAATTGAAGAGGTATAAGATGATTAGGATTTTGAGAAAGTATGGTAGTATTGTTTTGACAATTGAAGAGGTATAAGATGATTAGGATTTTGAGAAAGTATGGTA
>Ga0325414_1000723_pt1 | contig 28864 bp, 17 predicted proteins | sample PopdelMetagenome_8_FD_206183 | JGI IMG/M metagenome (GOLD analysis project Ga0325414, IMG submission 206183) | Populus deltoides microbial communities from Bellville, Georgia, United States - Leaf-PdKOR-R3 | ecosystem: Host-associated > Plants > Phyllosphere > Phylloplane/Leaf | place: USA... | reverse complement strand
TATGACTTGGGTAATATACGTGAAACCACCAACTTTCATTAAAAGTCTACTTGGACATGAATAGTATATCAACATGGTATCTCCCCCGCCTACGCTTTCCTACTTTATACGTTTTAATGCAACATATTGAGGTTGTTAATCTAGCAAAGAAAGAACCCTTTTTAGACCAATTTAATTAGTCAACCTACCCTATATGCAATGGGTAAAACCCCTCCTTAGGTTATTTCCTGGTATTATCACCCTCCATATTTATTTATTTTTTATCTGTGAATATATTTTTTAGACGAGTTAGTTTTTGAGTTTTGCAGAAAGAGAAAGCTGAAAACAAATACAAATAATATTTTGAAAGCTCAATTTTTCCAAAGTCAGTGATGCTAAAAAAAAGAGCTATTTTGGAGCAAAACCACCAGACGGTGATATAATTAATGAAAATTAAGATAGCTAGGTTCACCTAATTATTTGAACAAACTCACCAAATAAGATCATTAATGCCTAACGAGATTAAAAAAAAATGTAAGAGTTCGGTCTCTAAGAGTATCTTAACAGAGTTTTCAACATATTTTAATATATTAATATTAAAGATATATTTTTAAAAAAAATACTATTTTAATTCATTTTCAACCATACAGAAGTATGATATTTCAAAAAATTATAAATTATAGTTATCAATCAATTAAATCTTAAATAATAATAAAAAAATTAATTTAATATTAAAAGATAAAAATTGTATAAAAAATAATTATATTTAAAAAATTATCAAAATCAAATGAATAGAAATCAAATGAATAAGGATCAACATGGTATAAAAGTAAAATGAAATTAAATATTGAGGGATATAATAAAATAAATAAATTTAATTAAAAATAAAAATAAAAATAAAAATAAAATAAATAATAATGAAATAAATGAAGATCAAATATAAACGATAAAAAAATTAAATAAAAATATAATTGAAAAAAATATAATCCCTGTTTTGGACAGGTGAGAAAAGTTTGATTAGTAAACAGCGTGAACTTTCTGATGGATTGAGCTCAAAGTCTATAGTTGCTAGTGGGCCTGTATGCAATAAAATGAGTCTAGCCCAGAAGGGGCTGGGTTGCCTTCATATTTTTCATGTCCGGTCTGGTTTTTCTATCCACAACTCCATTCCTCATACTTGACTTTAATATTATTTTTACGAGATCTGGAGTCCATGGACATGAAAAGATAGAGGGGTTAAAATTGTGTTTTTTAAAATTTTAGTTTTAATTTTTTTATATATTTTTAAATTATTTTAATGTGTTAATTTTATAAATAATTTTTTAAAAATTAAAAAAATTATTTTAATATATTTCTAAATAAAAAATATTTTAAATCATAATTATTACTACAATTTTAATCAGACCCATAACCCAACTTATTCTTTATTACTTGTAGTATTATTTACTTTAGGTCTCGCAAATACAATTATATCTTAATAATTACAAAACTCTAAAGTCAAATATTTTTATCTCTGTGAATTATAAAAAATCAAATCTCTGACCCAGCGATCATAAAATTTTTATAATGTTATAGCTGATTAATTACAGTTTAATTAATAAATATCTTATCACATCACGGCTAAAAAATTTATAGTTAATAACGTGAAGAATTCAATTAATATTATTTTTATCACAACCACCGATACAATTACCATAGAAAACTATTATTAGTACCTGTTATTAACACTATCATTGCAGTCCTTAAATCTCTATAAATTGATATCCATGAGATTATAAAAATTAATAATTTAATCAAAAACTATTTAAAGTTCAGATTTTTATTAATTAATTAAAATATAATTTAACTAGGAAATTGTTTAAAATTCATATTTAAGTCAGGATTGAAAAAAACATTATTTAGGTGAAGAGCACTCTTTGACAGCTGATAGGTGGGAGCTATCATTCCCTACACACAGCACTGAACTCAAACTCTTACTTCTCTACCATGAATCCAGCTAAAAGGAATGGTTGATGCTTGCTTTGCCTTTTCTTGAGCTCTCTCTTCTAACCTTCTAATCCTTGAAGGCAATCCACACACAAAATCTTGAGCCCTGCGTCCTTCACTAGACAAACCTGTCAATCCCGCTACATTCCATCTTCCCACCAAAAATTCTAAATTATCGGCATAGTCCTTGGCAGTATAGACCCCAAGATTCTGGGCAACAGCTGCGAAGTTCTCAAAAAGGTTATCATCCTGACCATCGTACATCAAGAGGGCTGGCATAGCGATTTTTTTCCTCATCATGTCGGCCAAGGCCAGAATAGTAGTATCTGGGTCAATCTCAAACAACTTCTCCGCAATCATGGTGTATGCGATTTCATGGCGCTTTTCATCTGCAGCAATAGTGCCACATATTTGTGCTAGCTTCGCATCTCCATATCTCTTGGCTAGTCTAGCTGTGTTGCCATGAGAGATGAATGTTGCCCTCTCTTGGAATGATGTGTAAATGAAACAGCTGTACGGGTTGTTCTCAAATTTGAAATCCTATAAGAAACACAGACAAAAAGAAAAGATTCAATTATTGAATACTAGTTGTGCTCATGCACGTTCCAGTGTCCTTGATGACAACTAGCATGGGAAAAAAAAGGGATATATAAATCAATGGATAACCTTACCATTCCACACCCTATCAAATACTGAATTGTCTTCTCAATCTGTCTCATGTCCACTCGTCCAGATAGGTAAAGATACTTGTTGAGAAGGTCACCGTGCCTGTTCTCTTCAGCAGTCCATCCTCTATTCCAAATTGCCCAAGGAGATAGTGATGCACCGGTCTCGTCCCTGACTCCATCCAGTGTGTTAAGTGCTGTCTGGTATGTTGGAAGTGCTTCTTCTGTGATCATATCTCCCACCAAAACAACAAAGTAGTCATCAGGAAGTTCTTTTGATCTTTCCCTCAATTCCTTCACTTGTTCATAGAATCCTTCGGAGTCAGCTTGTGGCAGGAAATCTTGTGGTTGCCACGATTTCTCAACAGGCTTTAGATGCGTTAAGATGTTCTTCGTAGCCCAACTCTCCATGGACTTGAATATCTCAATCTTTTCTGGTGGCATGGAATGCGTCACTTGAAAATGGACTTCTTTGGCAGGCCGATAGGAGTCCCTCTTTGTACTCTCCGACCCTCTAAAACCAGTGAATAAAATAGACTTAGACTGTGTCGTTTTTGCCTTTGCTTTTCTTTGCTAGAATGCTGGTATACATTATACGATCATAAAATTTAAACTGGATAATGTTTTGCAGCTGGATATAAATTATAGATGAACAGCTTCGATTTTTTGTGCTTCAGTTACAATCTTGAGCCTGTCAAACAGAGTACAGCCATGGTCTAACGATTGAGGCTTAAACAGATAGATTGCTTTAACTCATTAAACAAAATTAAAAATATTATTTTCAGTTAAAAGAAAGAATAATTTATTTATTTATATTTTTAATAAGAATTTTAAAGTATTTTTAATTAAGAAGAAATTCTTAATACTGTTCAATATTCATAATTTAAAAGAATATATATTTATTTTAATTTTTAATTTTCCTGAAAAAATTTAAAGAAGTTTTAACTTCTTTTACTATAAATATCATAGATGAACCATTTTTTTTTAAAAAAATATTCTTTTACTGATAAAATCTTGTTTTTATATTTAGCTTTCTATTTACATTTACATCTTTTTACTAGTTTTTTTCTTATAAATTAAATTTTAAATATGTGCTGTCTTACAAATATGTTGTGTATTCTAAACCATAGTTATATATGTATAGTAAATTGATATGTGTGTGTGTATATATATATATATATGTATATATATATAGTCAGTTTGTTTTTATATTTTAAAATTTTTATTTTTAAAAAATTAATTTTTCTTTCACTTCAAATTAGTTTTTTAATATTTTCATATTATTTTAATATGCTAATATCATAAATAATTTTTAAAATAAAAATTATTTTAAAAATCAACCATTATTAATAATAATAGCCTGACAGTACACGAAGAGAATTCAGTGCATTAACTCTATATTTAATATTTTATGATGTTGAAAATGAAAGGGGGAAAAGAGGTGTGAATTCGAAAAATAACAAAAGTGAGCTTTCATGTTTATCTCACGGCAGCTAAGTGCGCCATAGACGGCAGTTATAATTATAATGTCAATTGCAGGGTTTTCATGCTATGGCACGCTAGCTAGGTACGTATCCGTCTAGCTAGCTAATTTCATAACAAATTAATGAACGTTAGGTGGTTTGTAAATGAATATAAAAAATATTTATATTTTACATTGAAAAAAAATATTTATAATTCCTAGTGTTTATATAAATATAGGGGTTTTTTATATAGTAAATTAAATGAAACTACGATAAACAAGTTCTTCTAAAATAACATTTGATATATACATTGGACATATGAAACTTAATACGTTAATTAATAAGGTTAATTCTTTTTTGAGTTTTTTTTAGTACTTAGTTTTGATATATTTTTTTAATTTTTTTAATTAATTTTGATATTTATGAGTATGAGGATAAAATTAAATAACAAATATTCAATTTAATTCAAAATATAATTATTTTATTAAAAATCATAATAATATTAATAGTCATAATGTTTCAAACTTATATAAACTTACTGCTACATAAAGAAAACATATATACAAAATAAAAGTTATTCAGTTTAATTTAAATTATAATTATTTTATTAGCGGTTGTAAATATTTCAAGTCTATATAAATTTGGAAAAAATACATATAAAACAAACATATTCTTTTTATTTGTATTTTCTTATTATTCTTTAATAGGAATATTAGTTTTATATTAGATGTTTTGTCTCTATGTAGACAAATAAACACCTTGAAAGCGTATCCAAACCAAATCAAATTAATTGTATTGATTTCCAAGCACTTTGTTTAAAAATATATGCCCTCCCTCTCTATATAAGTTGAGAAAAATAATCTAGCATTGTTGTTCCCGAAACAGAAAAGTAGGCCCTAGCATTCCTTTCCGGCAACTTGCAAAGTTTTTACATATTCAACATCGGATACCTGAAATAAGTGTTTGGATGCAGTTTGCAAAACGGGTTCTTGTTTCTTTAAAGAGGAAACTGTGGCATCATTTACTCAGTTTGTGGCAGCTAAAAATTTAAAAACAAAGACCTCAGTACTGGAGTGTGATATTAATGGACCCTGGCCTTACAGTATCAATATCAATGGACTCTACAAGCTGGAACCATGCATGCAACAAGCAGGGGCAGTCCCAGCAGCTGTACCGACATTATTAACTAAATGCTTGTGGTGTTTTTGGGTGGCATGGACCACTGCATTAAAATTCCATAAACAGCAGCTTGCAACTGGGTTTTTGAGGTGTCCCAACTCACAGGCATGCACTTGAGTTGAGTTGAGTTGAGTTGAGCCAGTCTCTCTAATTTTTTCTTTAAAATATATAATTGCAAGAGCCCTTCGAGTTATAATTAAGGTGGCCGAGTAGCAATTATTCCCTAAGGACCAGGGTCGATCTCGAGTCTCGACTTCAAGAATTAATCTTCTTCTCTAATGTTAAGGGTTATGTGACTATAGATCATGTTCTTAGCTGGCTACATATTACTTTGAAAGAAAAAGTAATTCAAGAAATGAAAACAATCTAACCAAAACCCATTTAATTTGTGAGGCCATTAGTTACATCAATATTTGTAGTGGTCAACAAATATAGTAGAAGTGGATCAGCATGATTTATCCAGATATCACGGACATTTAGCCTTAAATAAAACCCCAGATAGATGAAGTTTCGTTTTTGTTGAGAAAACTGAAGTTTAGTATGAGAGAGTTAAAGGAAGAAAAATAAAAGGAAAAGAGAATGGAAAATAAGGAAGAAGAAGAAGAAGAAGAAAAGAGTAGATAGGAACTCACCTAGTAGTGGAGTACTGCATGGTGGTGGCTGCAAATACTTTGGCAGACTTGACATTGTGGGACGGCAAGGCTATTAGGTTCAGCTTGAGAGCCATTTTTTTTTTGAGCTTTGCTTACACTGTGTGTCTCGGAAAGAGGAGGAGGTGACGTCGTTGAGGATGTGTTTGGAAGGAGCAGCGTTGGGAGATGTGAAAATTAAGGTGCTGTATGTTTTTTTTTTATACTGCACTCAGCTTTAGTCAACTAAATTTCTATCTATTTTTGCTGGTTTGATTTTTGTGCTATTACGTGGGATGGCGCTTTGTTCTTCAATAATATATATAAAAAGGGGCACTGTTAACGTTTCTTTTTCATAGAAAAAAATAACTATAAACTAAAAAAATTAATATGCATACGTTGGGTTTATAAAGTTGAAATTTATTTTTAACATAGCTTTAATTATATTTTTATTTTAGGAGTACCTAAGTAATTTTAAAATGCAGAAAAACTAAAAGAATATTCTGCCTTATATAATTTGGAAATAATAATTAAATAATAATAATAAAATTATTTTAAAAAATAACTACAGCTAGATGATGATGACTGTGAGAAAGAGTTATATGACTGTGAGAAAGAGTTATGACAATAAGTGACAGAACTTGTTTCACCCTGGTTGCAGCCTTCACGGTGGGTAGGAAGTGAACTTGTCAAAGCAGTGTATTTTCAGACAGTGTTTGTTTGTGGTATAAAACTATAAATAGAACAAAAGGTAATTAATACAGTAAACAGATGTAAGTCCTCCCTGAGTTTTATAAACAATGTAATAGAACAGAGATAAGCCTTTGTTCTTCTAATTCCATCGAGGTTCTTAGGAAGTGTGAAAGCAATGAATTGTCTTCTCTGTTGATGATTTCAAACATGGGAATATTCCCATCTTTGTCTCTTATGCTCAATGAATTATCTTTCTTCAATGTTGTATTTTTATCATTTTTTTAATATTTTTTTATTATAATTTCAAATATTATTATATTATTTACCAAAAATTAATTTTAAGGCTATATTTGTTTCTCGAAAAATAGTTTCTGAAAAACTATTTTTCAAACTTTCTCGTGTTTGTTTGTCATTAGAAAAGTTGGTCAACAGAAAACACTTTTCAGTCAAAGGAAAATTTAGCTTAATTTCCAGGAAAGTGTTTTCTGGAAAATTTGGGCGGAAAACACTTTCTGGAAGTTGTGAAAAATTTAGAAACATCATATTATTTGCTGATTATATCAAATTTGGTCCTTAAACTTTTGATTGCTATATATATTTTGTTTTGAATATTTATTTTTCAATTTTATCTCTTAAAATTTAATTTTTATATTAACTTTGGTCCTTATTTTTATAATTGTTATTTACTTTTTCCTTATCATTTTTTTATTGAATTTTTTTATCAATCAAATTTGGTTCTTATTTTTTAGATTGTTCCTTATTTCATTTGAAATAATTTATGAAATGTTAATTATTATTATTTTAATTTCTTCATCTTTTATTTTTTTTTAGATTTGATTTTTATTATTTTTATTATTATTTATTTTATTTGAGATAATTTATGAAATTTTTTTTTCAATTTCATTCTTATTCAACTTTTTAATTTGTAAGATTTGTTTCTCGTTATTTTAATAAACTTGAGAAAATAAAACATTAATAAGTTATTTTTCAGCTCATTTTCCATGACATAACCAAATACCGTAAAGTGTTTTCCAACTTATTTTCCATTACACTACCAAACATCGGAAAATAATTCACTTTCCAAAAGAAAACTACTTTACAGCAAACAAACGGGACTTAAACCGCAATTATGTCTCTAAGTCAACTTAATATTAACTAAAAAAACCATAATAAAAAAACAGAAAGCACCTAAAAGATAATTTAGTAGATTTTTTTTTATAATTTAATAATTTTAATGTGCTAAAAATTAAAAAGACTAAAAAAGCTGCTGGAAGATAGCTTTAATTTTTTTTTGTTTCAAGTAATTTTAATATGCAGAAAAGCTAAAAGAATATTCTACTCTATATAACTTGGAAATGGTGATTAAGTCATGCTAATAAAATCACATTGCCCGAATACTTAGTTGAATTGTTAATTTTTTTTTCTAGAAGTTTAGAAATATGTGAACGAATTTTTTTAAGTTGATAATATGAATTTTTGATAAATTAATTATTCTTAAATACAAACTTATAAAATAAAGCTAATAAAAATTTAATATCAATAAAATTATTATATAAAATAAATTGATGATTACAGAATATATCGGAATAGCATTTTTTTTAATCTTAGAAGGCTTCCTTTTTATTATTTGATATGGTAATTTTTATATAATATACCAAGAATACTAGTATTTTTCTGAACAACATACGGTAGAATATTACTAGACCATCCATTGACTTTTAGAGAGAAAAACCCACGAACTCTATGTCGCGTGGTCGCGCCGCAACGTCGTCTGGCGATGACAAAGACTTTTATTGTGCCTCCCTGATGAGATGTTGTGTTGTGTTGTGTTGAGAAGGTTTTTTGGATTTAATCATAATATTATAATTAATGTTTATGAGTCGTCACCTAATATTATGGTAACTAGAAACCTATGGTCTACGAGAGTCTGGGTAAGGGATTGGTTGTCCAAGAAAAAGACGCATCACCCCTAGTGCACCCTACCTAAGATAAGCTGCATTGTTGTTTGATTGTTTTCTAAGTTGGGTTTTTATTTGTTGGTCTTTTTTAAGATTCAAGGTAGATCTTTCTTCATGAGAAAGTCTCTACTTTATTGAGTTAAATCCTAACTGTTCTAAAATCTGAATTTTAGCATCACATTTTACACCTTGTATCTTTAATATCTAATGGTGTACTTTATCGTGTAATTTTACACCCCACAGATATTAAAGTATACATCTGAACCCTAGAAAAAAGGTTGGAAAAAGGTTTTTGATATTTTTGTTAAATCCTAATAGATAATCACAAACTAATTGTGATATTCATTTTACATTTTAAAACGTGAAAAAGATGCAATTTTTATTTTTATGAAGATATGCTTGGAACATTTTAGAATTTAGCCGTATGCATGAAAATAATTTTTTTTTTGTTTTTAAAAGGGAAAATTAATTTAAAAGTTTTTGAGAATTTTTTTTAAAATGTTTTGATTTTTTTTTGAAATATTTTGAAGAAAACTAAGTATTTTAATACTGGATTTGTATTTTATAGTGTAAATATACAACCCGACATTATGCAAAATTGATAGAACAATATTTGAAAAAATCACAATATTTTGAAATGATTTTTTGGATTTTATATATTATAATAATAATAATAATAATAATAATAATAATAATTATTATTATTATTATTATTATTATTATATTACAAAATATATGGGGCTGGCCCGACCCAGATATCTGGGCCGAACTCAGCCTAGAAAAGGATGGGCCGATCCCAGTCCAAAAATGGTTGGGCCAAGATCGACCCAATATAATCTTTCTTTCTTTTTTTGAGCCGGGCCAAACCTAGCCACTTGGGCTGGGCCATACCTGGCCCGACCCAAACCATAGGCTAATTAATTAGCCGCTGCATGCATAAATGAATTCTGCATGCAGCAGCCACGACGAGGAAAAACGAGGCGAAGCAGGGAGGAGAAAGTTGCCTGGCGTGGGGGTCTCGGGCATGATGAGGTGGTTCGACCAGTGACTCAAAAGGCATCGGCTGAGGTGATGGTGGCCGAAGTCAGCTGTGAGAGGAAAAAGAAAAAGTTGTAGAGGAGAGAGAAAGGTTGGAAGGAGAAGAGAGAGAGCCGTGATGGCTGCTTAGTGGTCGGTTGGTGGTGGCCTTGGTCGGTAGCTGGAACGGCGGGGAGAGAGAGAGAGAGAGAAGAAATTGCAGAAATCAGGGGTGAAGAGGCTGATTTTTGGCCGACTTTGGACCCGATTTTCTCGTCCCTCAGACCCTAACATCCACCTCTATTTATAGGCGAGGGAAGAGGGCAAACTTGTCTACACTAAGGAAAAATTTCAGCCCTTGATTCAGTTGGGAAGGATCCCAACTGTTGGTTCAAAATAGGCATGGTGCATTGTCAAATCTGCAGCTGTAGGTTGCTTGAGTTGGCCTCTTTGTGGTGGTGCCACGTCCGTTTCTTTGCCAGTGAGCCGATGACGACCATACCTAGATGTAGAGGGATGTCTTATGATTTATTTCATGCAAGTTTTATCAAATTTGATAGACGTTAAGTACATTAAATGCAGGTGCAAAGTAGGTAACCATACCAATGTTTCAAGAAAAAAAATGAAGAAGATAATCAATAGTGTTGAACGACGTGTCGTCTGACCTTTTTTTTTCTTTTATGAAACAACATCGTTTTAGGTTTGAATTAGGGATTTTTGCTGATCTTCAATTTCATCCTCCAGCTTACATTGACGTGCAATTGTACCCCTAATTGATCCTAGACTTTCGATTTAATGCGATTAAGCCCCTGAGAACTTCAATTGGAACTCCAAAGTTACGCACCTATTGTGATTTGGTCCTTAGTCTCGGATTTATGCAATTTAACCCCTAATTGACCATTAAACTTTCAATTTCTTCAATTTCACCCTCGATTTTTGTCAATTAAGCCCCTATAGTTTGGCGCCCTTTGCAGATTGATCATTGATTATGAATTTTGTTAATTTAACCCCTAATTGACCAAAAACTTTAATTTTCTTGCAATTTTGCCCCTGATTTCAATCAATTAATTTAGAAAAAATTAAATTTAGTCTCTTAAAATTCCAATCTTCTCAATTAAGTCCAAATTAGGCTCCTAAACTTAATTTTTCACCAATTAAGCTTCAAATAAAATTAATTTGATCCATTTAAAGTATAATTAAGTCCTTACACTTAATTAAATCCTTTAATTGGACCCAAATTAATTTTTAAATATAATTAAAATTTAATTTGGCCCATGATTAAATCATATTGGCCTATTACAAATATAATTATGTCTTTGAACTTGATATTTATGCAAATTCATCCAATAATCATTTAATTTGACATTGAATTTGTATTTTTTCCATTTTTAGGCATGATGGGGTACAATTATGCCTTAAAATTCTTCCAAAATTACTGCTTAATTCCCCGGTCAGCTTTCTCCACTTTTCCAATCTTTATTTGATTTTTTTATTTTTTTTAAAATAAATTTTAAGGAATAACTACACTATATCCGAAATGCATATTTCAAACATCAGCTTAGTCAGTCTTGTGAAAACCTTTTTAGAACACATGAGTTGTCTGATTAGTATTGAAAAATATATTTTTATCAAAGTTTTATATCATCATTTTGCACTTGAAGTATCAATAACTCTTTAACCAAAGCATGTTTTATAATAACAAGTCTGATACTATAAGATACATTTAATTTATGGTAAATGTTCATCTTAAATGCAGGCCTATCACATAAATGAAAAGATTGATTGATGAGTTTAACTACTGAAATTGAGAAGACAAAGAGAAGGCCAAACTTAGAAAAGAGATGCTGCTGTAGTCCAAACTGGAACACTGTTCGGTTATTGGGTCATATCTAGAGCTGTAAATCTTGAATTTAGGTCTGCTCTATATGGATGAAAAGCTAAGACTAAGCCTAAAAATTTCATGAGGAGTCAAAGATTTAAAAATGTCATTTTCAAGTCCAAATTGTAGCAACAACGGAGAAGTCCAAATCTGTCCTGCAGCCCAGACACTGTTCAGTGTTCAGCCCATATCTCAAGTTCTAGAAGTCCAAATGACTTCATTTTTTTCCTGAAAAGCCAAGACAATTTTCTAGAACTTTCATGATTTAAGTCTGTTCAAATTCTGACGTTATCAATGACGTTTTCTTCAGACAAGAAGATAAGGATTGTCACCAAGTCAAGATATGGCCACCCACTCAATAATTAGTCATCAAATCAATAGTTTCAAATTTTGGCCTATAAAAGGAGGCATTTGCGATGCATTTAGGCATCTTGGTTTTCAGATCAAGATCATGTTCTTGCTCTCTCTCTTTATATTTTTGTAATGCTTAAGTTTTGTTTATATTAATCTCTTGTTTATGCTTTTCATTTCCTTTCCTTTACTTAGTTAACTTATATCTTATTTATGTTTTTATCTTGTTTATTTATGTTTCTCTTCTTCATTATGTTTAGCTAAGTTTATTATTTCAAGGTGAAAAGGTTACACTAATGGTGTAAGAATAAGTATAGTATAAACTCAAAATGAACTTTAAAGTTTAATACTAACCGTATGGTATAACCGATACCTGTGCTATGAAAGGAACTTGATTTGTTATTAACATAAGTTATAATCATAAATACCTGACAACATCTACAAGTATTAGCATTATTTGAATAAGATAATTAATGCAATCATGTTAACAATTTATAATCCGATTGGAACCTCCTTTGTGTGTGGTTTCTAGTTGAATAATAAGCGTTTATACTATACTTGTTTGAAATACCATTAGTGGATCCTTTAACCTTGACAATTGTTTTTTTTATTATCGTTTAATCCTTATATCAATATCACATCTCAAGGCTCTCTTCAACTTATTATTATTATTATTATTATTATTATTTATAATTTATATAGTTAACCTCCTTGTGGTTCGACCCTGGTATTGTCTGGTTATTTATTACTTCGACACTCCTACACTTAGGAGAAGCATCAACTCTTTTGGTCGTGTCAAGTTTTTGGCGCCGTTGTCGGGGAAGTAAATTCTTGTATAAATTATAATACTTATCTTATTTTCTCTTTTCTTTTTTCATTTTATCTAACTTTTGTTTCCTTTTCTTTTCTTCCTTTTATTCTCTTCCTACACATGCATGAGAGTTTGGTCACGTACATTAAGTGGTAGACTTTGTAAGGTATCCTCATCATTTTCAGAAAATATGGCCGAAGAAGATAACCAGTCGCTTCATAATGAGAATAATAAGAATAACCGTGTTAGAACACTTAGAGACTACATGAATCCTACAAGAACAAGTGCACCCTCATGCATAGTTTTCCCTCCTGATGTATCTCATTTTAATTTTAAGCCAGGCATTATCTACTTTTTATCTTTTTTTCATGGCTTAGATTTAGAAAATCCATACTTACATTTAAGGGAATTTGAGGAGGTCTGCAGCACCTATAATGACTTAAATTGTAGCATGAACACCATTGGATTAAAGCTTTTTCCTTTTTCATTAAAAGATAAAGTTAAAACATGGCTACAAAATTTGAGACCAGGATCCATTCGTGCTTGGGATGAAATGTAACAATAATTTTTAAAGAAGTTTTTTCCATCTCACAGAACAAACTCTTTCAAAAGACAAATCACTTTCACTCAAAAACCAGGAGAAACATTTTACCAATGTTGGGATAGGTATCGAGACTTGCTTAATACTTGCTCTCATCATGGTTTTGAAACATGGAGATTGGTTTCACATTTTTATGAAGGGTTAACACCTAGAGATAGGCAAATGGTTGAATTGATGTGCAATGAAACTTTTGAAGATAAAGACCCGAATGAAGCAATGGAGTACCTAGACTTGCTAGTTGAAAATACTCAAAATTAGGACACTACAAGCACTTATAAGACACCAAGTAAAACCCAACCTCATACATCTAGTGGAGGTATATACAACCATAAGGAAGATCATGACCTCCAAGCCAAGTTTGCATCTTTAGCTAGAAAAGTTGAGGCACTAGAATTAAAAAAGAGTGGTCAATTAAAATCTGTTCAAGACATTGTATGTCAAATCTGTGAAACCAATAAACACTCAACTAATGATTGTACAACTTTGCCTTCTTTTAAGAAATGCCTCCATGAACAAGCTTATGCTTTAAACAGTTTTCAAAGGCCCAATCATAACCCATACTCGCAAACATACAACCTTGGTTGGAGAAATCACCCAAATTTCAGTTGGAAAAGTGATAACAATAATACATAAACTTCACAGCCACCGTTTCAAGCACACCATAATTTCTAAAATTCTCATGGATATGCACCTCCTTATACTCCACCTCTTAGAAGAAATCTTGAGAAAACATTGCATGCATTCATTGAAAAGCAAGAGATAATCAACACTCAACTTGCTCAAAGCATGACAGATTTTAAAGATACTCTTGCAAAATTGACATCTGCTCTCAATTTTCAAGAGAAAGGTAAGTTTCTATCTCAACCACAACAAAATCCCAATGGGCAATACAATGCAAATGCAAGTAGTTCTGGAAGCTAACACATGGATCAAGTCAAATCAATCATTACTTTTCGCAGTGGTAAGGTTATCGAAAAACCCATTCTTAAAACTTGTGAGAAAGATGATGAGTTAATTTATGAGGGTAAGGAAGGGGTTGAACTTGAACATTGCAATGAAAAGACTGATTTCCCGCCAGCACTTCCATTTCCTCATGCCATGACCAAACAAAGAAAAGTCAATCACAACTTTGAAATTGTTGAAACTTTCATACATGTAAGGATCAATATACCTTTGTTGGATGCTATTAAACAGGTACCTTCTTATGCTAAATTTTTGAAAGATCTGTGCATTGTGAAGAGAAAACTGAATGTAAAAAAGAAAGCCTTTTTAGCTGAACAAGTAATTGCCATTCTTCAGAACAATAATGCTTTGAAATATAAAGACCCTGGTTATCCTATAATTTATTGCTTTATTGGAGAACATAAAATTAAAAGAGCTTTACTTGATCTTGGAGCTAGTGTGAATTTTCTTCCATATTCAGTTTTTCAGAGTCTCAATCTAGGTAAGTTAAAACCAACTTCTGTAACTCTTTTACTTGCTGATAGATATATAAAAGTGCCTAGAGGAATAATTGAAGATGTGTTAGTACAAGTTGATAAATTCATTTATCCTGTGGATTTTATTGTCTTGGATACATAACCTGTTGAAGCATGTAATTCATTTCCTGTTATTTTAGAACATTCGTTTCTTACAACTTCTAATGCATTGATTAATTATAGGAATGAACTGATGAAACTATCATTTGAAAACTTGACATTGGAGATGAATATTTTCAACATTTGCAAGCAACCTGGGGATGATAATAATTTACAGGAAGTGGACTTTACTGAAAAATTAGTTCATGATCAATTTCAAACCATTTCCAGTAAAACTGAGATTGATGAATTTGATGATTTGCAAATGGTTTATTTTCAAGAAGAATTAAAGGCAAATAGTTGGAGATCAAAAATTAAGGAATTGCCACCATGATCAACTGAGTCTATACCTTCAAGTATTCAACCACTAAAACCTGATTTGAAGCCATTACCATTCAATCTCAAATACTCATTTTTGGAAGAAAATAAAACTTTTCCGGTAATAATTTCTTCCAAACTTAATGCATATCAAGAAGGTAAGTTATTACAAACTCTGAAAATGCGCAAAAATGCATTAGGATGGACCATAGCTGACATAAAAGGAATTAGTCCTTTCATTTGCATACACAGGATTTATTTGGAGGAAAATGCTAAACCCTCTAGATAAATGCAACGAAGGCTTAATCCTAATATGAAAGAAGTAGTGAAAAATGAAGTCATTAAGCTTTTTGATAATGGAATCATTTATCCTATTTCTGACAGCAAATGGGTAAATCCTACCCAAGTTGTACCCAAGAAGTCTAGAGTCACTGTGATAACAAATGAGAAAAATGGGTTAATTCTAACTAGGACTATTACTGGTTGGCGCATGTGCATTGACTATAGGAAACTTAATTCAATGACTAAAAAAGATGATTTTCCTTTACCTTTCATGGATCAAATCCTAGAAAGAGTTGCAGGTCATGAATTTTATTGTTTTCTAGATGACTATTCAGGTTACAACCAAATTGAAATTACATTGGAAGATCAAGAGAAGACTACTTTCACATGTCCATTTAGTACTTTTGCATATCGAAGGATGTCTTTTGGATTATGTAATGCACTAGCCACGTTTCAAAGATGCATGCTTAGTATATTTAGTGATATGGTTAAACGTTTTCTTGAGATTTTTATGGATAATTTTTTTGTTTTTGGCGATTCATTTGATGATTGTTTGACTAACTTAAAAAAAGGTTTTGAGCAGGTGTGAAGAGAAAAATCTTGTACTGAATTGGGAAAAATATCACTTTATGGTAACAAACGACATTGTACTTGGTCACATTGTTCCATCAAAAGGAATTGAGTTTGACAAATCTAAAATCGAGTTAATTGCTAACTTGCCAACACCAAAATTTGTTAAAGATGTTAGATCATTCTTAGGACATGCTGGTTTTAATAGAAGGTTCATCAAATATTTTAGTGTAATATCTAAGCCCTTAAGTAACCTTCTAACAAAGGATAATATTTTTGAATGAACTGAACATTGTGAAGAAGCCTTTGTTAAACTTAAAAACTTGTTTATTTCTGCTCCTGTCATTCAACCTCCTTATTAGTCATTACCTTTTGAAATTATGTGTGACGCTAGTGATTATGCCGTGGGTGCTGTCTTAGGACAAAAAAAAGATAAGAAACCTTATATGATTTACTATACAAGTAAAACTTTAAATACTGCTCAAATGAATTACACCACCAATGAAAAAGAAGTACTTGCAGTAGTATTTGCATGTGAAAAATTCAGGTCTTATCTTGTTGGCTCACCTGTTGTTGTTTTTAGTGATCATGCAACATTAAAATATCTTCTTTCTAAGAAAGATTCTAAGGCTAGATTGGTGCGGTGGATTTTGTTACTTCAAGAATTTGATATCACAATCAAAGACAAGAAAGGCACCGAAAATGTTGTTGCAAATCATTTGTCAAGATTGACTACAGATTCGAAATCTGATATTACACCAATCGATGACTATTTTCCTGATGAATCTTTACTTTCTGTCTCTACATTGCCTTGGTTTGCTAATATTGTTAATTTTCTTATTTCAGGACAATTGCCAGCTCATTGGAGTACCCAAGACAAAAGAAAGTTCTTGAACGAAGTGAAGAACTTTTATTGGGATGATCCTTATTCATTCAAATATTGTCCTGATCAAATATTTCAAAGATGCATTCCTGATAATGAGGTAAGTAGTGTCATTAAATTTTTTCATTCTAAGGCATGTGGGGGTTATTTCTCATCAAGAAAGACAACTGCAAAAATCTTACAAAGTGAATTTTACTGGCCCACCATGTTCAAGGACTCACATGCATTTTGCAAGACTTGTGAGAATTGTCAAAAGTTGGGATCTATTTCAAAACATCATATGATGCCTTTAAATCCTATTCTTGTCATTGAGATCTTTGACTGTTGGGGTATAGATTTCATGGGTCCATTTCCTCCATCATTTGGTTTCTTGTATATATTAGTCGTAGTAGATTATGTTTCAAAATAGATAGAGGCAATTCCAATTTGAAACAATGATCACAAAACAGTGATAAAGTTTTTGAAAGAAAATATTTTGAGTCGGTTTGGAATCCCTCGAGCCATGATAAGTGATGATGGAACACATTTCTGCAACAAGTCATTCGAGTATTTAATGAAGAAATATGGAATCACACATAAAGTTAACACCCCTTATCATCCTCAGACAAGTGGACAAGTAGAACTTGCTAATAGGGAGATCAAACAGATCTTGGAGAAAACAGTGAACCCTAATAGGATAGACTAGTCTTTAAGACTTAATGATGCACTTTGAGCTTATCGAACTGCTTATAAAACATTATTAGGTATGTCACCCTATAGACTAGTCTATGAAAAACATTGTCACTTGCATGTGGAACTTGAACATAAAGCATATTGGGCTATTAAAGCTTTCAATTGAAACCTTGATGATGCTAGTCAGCTGCGAAAATTATAGATAAATGAGCTTGAGGAAATACGAAATGATACATATGAAAATTCAAGAATTCATAAAGCAAGAATCAAAGAGTTTCATGACAAGAAAATACTAAGAAAAACATTCAATGTTGGTCAAAAGGTCTTGCTTTATAATTCTCGACTCCATTTATTTCCTGGAAAACTAAGATCAAGATGGAGCGGTCGTTTTATTATGAAACATGTGTATCCATATGGGGCCTGTGATATCGAGAATCCAAAGAATGACAATGTTTTCAAGGTAAATGGGCATCGTTTGAAAGTTTATTTTGATAATTTTTCAGTTGAAAATGAGTCTATTGAATTGAGTGATCCTGTATATAAAGATTGATTCTTTTTCTCACATTGTTTTTGTGTTTCTTTTTGGTGTGAATTTTTTTTGTTAGTCTCTCTCACCCCGGTCAAATGACAGATAACGGTACTTCGTGTTTTAAGTTGGTTCTTTCAGTTTCCCGTAATAACTGATATCTGTGTATATATTTGTGCAATTCTTTGCTATTTCTCCCTTTTTGCATCTTTTCTCCAATTTTCATTTGAAAATGGACACCACTCTTGAAAAATTGAAAAAGTATTTTCCTGCTTTGCCTCCAAATGCGATTGCAAAAATTTACTGTGCTAGGTGTGCAAGATTGAGGTTGTTAATGAATCATGGAATTCCTGAAGATATTCGCTCGCTAATTGAAGCAAATGTCCGATTATCATGTGAGTCCTCCAATTCTTTCATTTCATACATGCTTGGAACAAGTAAAAGCACTTTTGCAAAGAAACATCGCGCAAAACGACTGAAAGTCTGTCACAGAAGTGCCAGATGGACTTGTAATGCAACATGTCATTCTTTATGAATGATATCTGTAAACCGTGAAGATAGAATACAATTATTAAGGATGGCCTGAGTAAGGGGTCTTTAGATAATCTTCTATTGACTCTTGAGACGCATCCTAGTGGAGATGTGCATTGTGCAATTCATAATTTATGGCCATAATTCCATAAAGAACATGATCGACTTAGTCTTGTGAATCTGACTATAAAAGACCCTATTTGCCAGTTTTTAAGAAAATTGGATGGGAAGCCTATCCCTGAACCATAGAGGGTGTTTAAGCCGTTCTTGGACGTAAAACCAAGGGAAGATGTGAGCCACAATCACAACTACCTGTACATACACATGCTTTTTCAAAATAAATAAATAAATAAAAAGAGAGAGAGATGAAGTAAGACTCCAGCTGGCCTACATATAGGTGGTATGCTTGCATTCTCAATTTCTCATCTATAAAATCTTCTCTTCCTTCCCTTCATTTCTACTCAACCCATACATTCAATAGATATAAAAGTGTGTAGAAATGACAGGTTCCTCAAGTCATCACATAAGAAATATTTGTGTTTTCAGTGGATTCAGTCCTGGGAAAGAAAAGGAGTTTTTAGAATCAGCAAATCATCTTGGTCAGGTACTAGTTGAGAGAAAGATTCATTTAATGTATAGGGGAGGCAGCTTTGGGTTAATGGGGGGTGTGTCAATAACTGTATTTTTAGGAGGTAGTCAAGTTTTGAGGGTCGTCCCCAAAGCTTTAGCAAAATGGGACATCAATGGAAAAATAATTGGAGAGGAACTACAGGTCTCCACAATGTTTGATCGAATGAATGCAATGTTTAACCATGCTGATGCCTTCATTGCTTTACCAGGTGGTCTGGGAACATTGGAAGAGATCTTTCATATTTTCTCCTGGGCCTAACTGCACATTCACCATAAACCTATAGGTTTGTTAAATGTTAATGGTTTTTATGATAATTTGTTGTCTTTTCTTGATCAAGCTGTGGAATATGAATTTCTAACATCTTCGACACGATAAATCATAATCTCTGCTGCTACTACTAAACAATTGATTAACCAACTACAATCTTTCATCCCTGTACTTGATCCCTCCATGAGTCGTATAAATTGGTCAACTATGGAAAGCTGTAAAAAGCTTAGATTAGATTTGAGCCTTCGTTTATGAAACCTTGTGTCCATTGGTTTTATTAATAACATTTTATTTTGTTTTGTTATTTTTTATATTTGTTTAAGTGTGTTTCAGGTTTGTTAGTGTTCGGTGTTTCAGGACAATGTCTCGTTTTGGTTGGGGGAGAGGGTAGTAGTTGACAAAAAAAAAAACTTACTAACTGTTTTTGCTATTATTAAAACCATTTGACAAAATTATTATTAAGATGGCAGAGTAAGGAGGAATTTTATTGACTCTTAAGACACATCTTAGTAAATATTCTTATCAAGGTTTATCAGAATACTTCTTGAAATATTCAAGTTTACAAACTCTCGCATTGTTATCACTTGATTCTGCTCATATACTCATTTAATAAGTATTCTTAAACCTTCATTTTCACACACACACACACACACACACACACTTTAACATATGATTGTGGGTTGCGGATTGGATTATTACATTATTTATGTTCTTTTGTTAAAGGTAACAACTAAAGGAAACAGATAGTATATAATTTGTAAAAAAAAAAAAAACATTGATAATATTGATGATAATAAAAACGTAGATAAGTTTGGTTTCATAGCCTCCCTAACCTAAGCAATTAAGCCCAAAAGGGTGTTTTAACACCTAATACCCTAAGCCTAAAGTCAACTGACTTGGAAGCTATTGACCCAAAGCTTGTTACATGGGTTAAGGAGAAAAGCTTAAGGGAATCAAATATTGCACTATCTACGTATCAGTATCTAAAACCCGAGTTACTAAGCTTGTAGGGGTGTCTCAACACCTAATGCCCTAAAACCAATTGGTCTGGGAGTCATTAGTCGAAAGCTTGTTACATGGGTTAAAGATGCATTGTGTTTCAAGTTATATGTATATATATTAAAAAAAGAGAAAAAAAAAGAAAAAAAAAGATAATAATCCCAACCCAAGGAAGTTAACCTTAAACATTAGAACATAATATTGTTTTCTTCCAATAAAAGCCCCATCATCTATGTTTTCATACATTGAGCACATAAAAATAAAGGTTTATTAATATTTTGTTTAAGAGGTATTGAGCATATATATAAATTTAATGAGAGTTTGTTTATCTGGATAGATTAATGGAAGTTGAATGATGAATGCCTTGCTTTGTGGAACTTGTAAACTGTTTTTCTATTTTAACGCTTTGATTACTAGCGACTAGTAATAAGCTGGTTGGGGGGATGTGATTAGTACTTAAAAGTGCATTTTTATCAAAGTTTTAATCATCATTTTTCACTTGAAGTATCAATAACTCCTTAACTAGAACATGTTTTATAATAACAAGTCTGATACCATAAGATAACTTTAATTTATGGTAAATGTTTATTTTAAATGCAAGTCTATCACATAAATGAAATGATTGATTGATGAGTTTAACTACTGAAATTGAGAAGACAAAGAGAGGGCCAAAATTAGAAAAGAGATGCTGGTTTAGTCCAAACTAGAACACTATTCGGTCATTGGGTCATATCTAGAGCTGTAGATCTTGAATTTAGGTCTGATCTATATGGATGGAAAGCTAAGACTTAGGCCTAAAACTTTCATGGGAGTTCAAGATTTAAAAAGGCCGTTTTCAAGTCCAAATTATAGCAACAACAGAGAAGTTCAAATCTGTCATGCAGCTCATACACTGTTCAGTGTTTAGCCTATATCTCAAGTTATAGAAGTCCAAATGACCTCAATTTTTTTTCTTGGAAAGCTGAGACAATTTCCTAGAACTTTCATGATTTAAGTCTGTTCAAATTATGACGTTATCAATGACGTTTTCTTCAGACAAGAAGATAAGGATTGTCACCAAGTCAAGATGTGACTACCCATTCAACAATTAGTTATCAAATCAATAGTTCTAAATTTTAGCCTATAAAAGGAGGCATTTGCGATGCATTTAGACATCTTGGTTTTCAGATCAAGATTATGTTCTTGCTCTCTCTCTTTATATTTTTGTAATGCTTAAGTTTTGTTTATATTAATCTCTTGTTTATGCTTTTCATTTTCTTTCCTTTACTTAGTTAACTTATATCTTATTTATGTTTTTATCTTGTTTATTTATGTTTCTCTTCTTCATTATATTTAGCTAAGTTTATTATGTCAAGGTGAAAAGGTTACACTGATGGTGTAAGAATAAGTATAGTATAAACTCAAAATGAACTTTAATGTTTGATACTAAGCTGTTTTGTATTTGTTATCTTATTCACTCTTTATACTTTGTTTGTTAAATAGTTAATCTAGATTTATGTTATATAACCTTGGTACAACAAATACTTGGAACTTTCATAACCCAAACCGTATGGTATAATCAACACTTATGCTATAAAAGGAACTTGATTTGTTGTTAACATAAGTTATAATTATAAATACCTGACAACATTTACAAGTATTAGCATTATTCGAATAAGATAGCTAATGTAATCATGTTAACAATTTATAATCCGATTGGAACCTCCTTTGTGTGTGGTTTCCAGTTGAGTAATATGAGTTTATACTATATTTATTTAAAATACCATTAGTGAATCCTCTAACCTTGACAATTGTTTTTATCATTGTTTAATCCTTATATCAATATCAAATTTCAAAACTCTCTTCAACTTATTATTATTATTATTATTATTATTATTATTTATAATTTATATAATTAACCTCCCTGTGGTTCGATCCTGATATTGTCGGGTTATTTATTACGTTGATACTTCTACACTTGGGGGAAGATATTAACTCTTTTGATTGTGTCATTGTCTGGTTTTCAAAGAAGATTGTTTCACGAAAGTCTTTAGCCTCCTTGAATATTCATCAAGGTACTGGACTACTGGTTAAGCCAAAAGTTTTATCACCTTATATTCAACTGTATGATTTACAACAAAAACTTTACTAACGCTGAGTTCTTGAGACGATCCAGAAAAGAAGGCTATGGATGGCTGTCCATGCAGATTTGCTGGCCCCTCAGCAACTAAACCATGTTTAATCGAAGGAGGAGAGGACCTTTAGGAGTCGAGCTCTGACCAGTAGGAGGTAAGCACCTCCCTAGAGAAATATAGAAATGTCTTTCATCCTCTGCCCTTTTCTGCTCATTAAAAAGAACAAGGGTTTTAGTAATAGAGTATCGTAACATGATTTAACTCGCTGAAGATATGAACACATACATACCTGGTGAAATTCTAACGCCAACCCTGTCCCAAACTTCTTTCTTGACCTGCACTTATAAAAGCAAGAACTGAGACCCTTGATTCAACATTCTAGGGAGTGGCATATCATAATACCTTACTCAAACTCAATTGCCAGAATAGCATTGGTTGATCTATTATTTCAACCACATCCAGCCCTCATAACTAAGCATTGGGTCTCAAAATCTTCATTCTTTGAAGAGATTGGATACCATGTTAAATCTTGCACGTGAAAATTTATGCTATAATTTCTTGGAATTTCAAACATTTTGACTTGTTCTCCCTCTACCAAACCAAGTTATTCTATTTGCAGAAGCTGTCAGCAGTTTGACAAGAAGCCAAAATGCATAGCCCAGTGTTGACCAAACTCGAGGAAGGATAATTCAAATTTAGAAGCTTGTTTATTTTTGTATTTTAAAAGCGTTTGGAAAAAAAATAACTTTTATTTATTTATTTTAAATTAATATTTTTTTAGTATTTTCATATCATTTTGATATATCAATATTAAAAATAATTTTTAAAAATTAAAAAATAATTTTTTTAATGTATTTCCAAATAAAAACACTTTAAAAAACATCCACTGCCACACTTTCAAACACCCTAAATCCCATGAACCATGAAAGAATTGGGTGATGCCGAACTAAGATCTTTCTTTTTATTGAACCATTGAAATTGTTAAAGGACGTGCGTAAATAATTTCAATAATCAAAAGCTTTTATCAATCATAAAAACGTCATTAGTGTCCTTAACAGGTAGATCCTCATCTGTAAAATGAGAATGATACAATATTTCAGCAAGCCACCAACCTGCCAACGATTATCCACAAAATCTGACATCTCACGAACTTTGTTTCTTAATTGCGACTTTGAGACGGGGGAATTTCTGATGCAGTGATTCAACCACTTTATTCATACTTTGCGAGCAAGACTGAATAGCAAACACCTGAAAATTCATAAAGATTATAGTAAGCTGCAAACCATGGGCTGCAGTCATAACATAATTGAAGGCAAACTATAAACATGTCCGGATTATTATTAATGCATACTGTCAGAAATCTTAGAAGGTATGTTTAACACAATTCAAATGCACAACTTACAACTAAAGGCATATCTGAGTCTTGTAGAGTTATCATAGTTGGGATAAGTGTAGCACTGGGCTTGGCATTCGACAGGTGAGCATCATGATTTTCAGGGGACACATCCAAGGATATCTCCATTTGCGGTCCACCAGGGAATGCTCGGATGCTAAGTGCTTGCAAACTCATTTTTTCAACTTTAGGAATGTCACCAAGATCATCAGCCACTAAGAATGCATCCTTCTCATGCATTAGATTCAACATAATCAATGGATGATTTTTCCTAAGGGCATTATCGGTGAAATTGTTCAAATATCTCTGCTGTTTCATCAATGTACAGAACTCCTCACTCTGTAAGTTTTGCTTGCAACAAGGTGAGCTTCTGGCCTCCTCCACTGACAGATCAGTGTCCATTCTGTCAAGCTGTACTCCCTGCATTTAAAAGGCAATTGAAATTTCATAAACAAGTATTTCCCTTGGCTACAATAAAAGTTATGGCTATTGGTTCTCCTGGTGGCCTTTAGACGTGTTAAGACTTAAGACATAAGTTTTAATTGCTTTGAAAACCTAAATGCTACTGTATAGCAGGTGCACTGATAGTTGTGCACAGGTCAGTGCCTTAAAGCAAGGAAGCATTAAATGTACTTGAAAAGAGAGGAGGGGTTGTCAATTTTGACCATTAAACATCTAGCTTAATAGGCCTTTATGCAGTCTTTTACTTATGGGTCATCAATTCTAGATACTATGAAAGGAACACTGGATGCAATCCAGAGACGGGGATGCATGAAATTATCTCAGTCATTGTCATTTTATGTCAGCAACTCAGACTTATGGATTGCATCGAACAACTATAGCCCAGTAAAGCAAGGTCCACCTCCAGAATTACCCCAGAACCTCATTTTATTACCTCATTTTCTGAGAGATACCCATCAGGTACAAAAAAACCATCTTCACTCTCTTCTTCTTCATCAGCTTTTGAATATTCTTCCTCTAAGATTTCTTCTCCATCATCCTTATCACAATCCGAGAGGCTTTCACCAGGATCCTCCTGCAGAACAACAATATCATCAGTAAATCATAATTTCAATTCTAGTTGTTCTTTGAATAGAAAACTCAGTACCTCTTCCCATTCTTCATCACTGTCAATGTTATAATCTAAGTCCGGATCCCTCCTGAAAGGATGGCATGGTCCAACCACATAAATGAAAAAATAGCATAACAATCCATTAACATATAACCAAACGCAGCCGAAGTTTCTAATCAATACCTTCAATGGTGAGGATTGACAAGAAAATGACACTAAACCTACAATTTTACTTTCACCGGAAAATCAACACGAGTTCATAATTGGTATGGACCTAAACTTCCAAAAATACACCATGCTTTACACCCTTAACTTCACTTCATCAAACAAGATTACTTTTTCTTTAAAAGATAAAACATTTTGCCCTTGAATCTTTGAATTTAAGCACATTTAGGCATTTTGCATAACAATAGCAGTGATTTATAATAAAATATGAAACAAAATGAATGAGAGTTAATGTGTTTATTCCACTAACACTGAAAATAAATTCAATAATTGCATAGAAATCTTTCTAGAAAACAGAGAATAGTGGCCTAACCATAATTACTGGAGAAGACAAATTAAATAGCGTAATTATTTAAGCACTTCCAGTAGAAATTACTACACTCCCTAAACTCATCTGTCTTTATATTGAGTAGCATGATACAATCCTATGAGAGAGGAGCTTACCTTTTCTTAGGCCAGATGCCATAAAATGCAGGTCTATGGCTCTGATCAAACTGTAACAATTGCTTCCTCCGGTTACACTTCCTAACATCACCACACGATCTGTCATCAGAAGTTTGATGTCTCCATCCACTATCAAGCTTCTCTGCACTTAAATCATCATTATGAGTTGGGTCCCTAATAGCAGTTAGCTTTAGTTCCTTAAATAGTCTAATCTTAGGCTTCCTGCAGATTCTCCAATGCTGCTTTTTGTTGGCACGAATAGAGAAACTCAAATGACACCAAGAAGATAAGTGTGACCTGCAAAATGAATCAGTGCCAGTCATCAGAAATTCATCTGCTCAGGAAGGTTAAGTCACTGTTGGCAAAAAGGTGAGGAGGGCAGGCTGGGGAGTGCAAAACCTACTTGCGAATGTCATCAGCTGTAATGTTATCATTTGATGAAAGAGCACAGTCCATCAGTTGAGTAATTGCCTCAGCAATCCTTTTACTCTCTTTGCTTGATGAACCAAAAGTGGTTGCTTTAGTTAAAGTCTGGTCATTCTGACATGGGGAATTACTTTTGCTTCTTTTTAGAAAGCGTTCCATCATTGAAGCTTGCTTCTGTATAACCACTCGCCTTTTCAACTCAGCTTCTTCCTTCTCTTTGCACCGCTGTTCCTTCTCAACTTCCTCTTGCTGCCTTTTCAACTGTCTCTTAATTTCAGACTCTTCCCTTTCACGATGCCGTTCATCCTTTTCTGCCTTCTCTTGCAATCGCTTTTGCTCTTTTTCCTGGAATAAATTAAATGAATAATATGAATATAACAACAAATTGCAAAAATATTACAAACCTTAACAAAATATTCTCACGCACAACTATATGAAAGAAAATGGAATAAATATTTCATATTAAATGGATAATATGACCTAAGAAACTTTGTTCCCATTTCCATAGGCAGGCACACGACAGCAGTTCATACTAAAGGAAAAGGGGAGGGGATTGAACATACAGTTTGTCTCTTTTCCTTTTGAAGTTCAAGGTCCATCCTTTTTTTCTCGTTTATTTTTCTTCAATTGCTTGACGAGCAGTTTCTCTTCTTGTTTTGCTTCCTTATCAGCTCTACAATGACACTTCAATATTTAATTAAAAAAAAAGCATTATTTAAAGTACACAAAAAATAGAACCTTTTAAGATACATACATCTCTGCTCCATTCTTCTGTAACAAGCCATCAATTAACAATCGAATGTCTGCCTCTGTTAAAACTTTACCAAGCTTCTCTGATGATTTTATTAAATCACTCTCGTAATTTTGATCAGTCTCTTGCTTTTGTAATGCAGTTATCATTTCTAAAAATGAAACAAAAACGTCAGTAGTGACGTTATAACCACAAGAAAGTACAAAGTTTTATATCACCGAAACAGTCCATCCTGTACAGTAGGTAGGCGGCATGTCTAAGAGTAATTTTCACTTATTTTTCATTCTGCAATCTGCACACCTTTAAACTCTAGCAACCAAGACACTAGGTAAGAAAAGCAAAATGGTGAACCGGTATCAATGAACTGCATGCTCTAATTAAGATGTCTGTTCAGACTTCAGAGACACTAAAGCACATGTTTCGTCTAGTTAAACCTTATTTACACTAAAGAAAGTCATGAATTCATAAAATTTAAAGAATGGCAGTTGCCCAAGCATTTTTAGTCATGATTATTGAACAGAGCTAGAGAAGCATTATCCACAAACCCAACCATCTCATGCTTTTACCACCAATTACAAACAAACTCAAAGCGACTACAAAAATCTAATTGTATATATATTACCAGAAACAGCAGCAATCCTGTCATGAATCTTTTTTCGACACGTGCACCTAATTTTCAATGCTCCATGGACAGATTTCGGCGTTAGCTTGAAGTCTCTTGTCTACAACAACTACACAGATCAAATTATTAACGACAAGTAGCGAGATTAAGCACAAGCAATAAACACGTAAGAGGCTAAAAACAATAAAAACAATAAAAAAAAACCTCCCAGCACCAAAGACAAGAATGAGTCTCGTCCTTCAAAATATCAGCATCAACATTAGGCACACCGTACATTACTCTTTGACCAACAAACAACACAACATTTTTCACTACTGCAACAGTCAAATCCCCACTCATTTTCACTAACTTCTTACAAATTTCCTCCACCAATTTGGTAAACGACATGCCACTCTCTTCCATTAACAAACCCACCATCGCATTCACATTACTACACTCGTTTCCACTCAAATCTACACCAAACCCAAAATCCATTTTTTGACTCGTCGTTTCTTTGTAATACCCAAATAGCCCTTTCATTTCTCTCTTTAATTCCTCAATCTTGGCTCCTTTCTGTTCACCTCTTATGTTCAAAAGTTGTTGCTGCTATTTTGGTGTTAATGTTGCTCGCTTTCTCTTCAGGGTCTTCTTTGGTTGATCTTGGCCGTTCGGTTTAGACTCATCTTCGCCGTCGATTGCCATCTTCACCACTTCGCCATGGCCTTCGCTCTAAATCGAAACCCCAATCTTTGGGATTTTGTTGTTGTTGTTGTTGTTGTTGTGGAAAGGAAGATACGACAATGTTTACTAGAACTATAGGGTTTTCTTCTTCGATGTGCTTCTCGGGCAAGGAGGAGCCCTCGAATTCATTTCTCCCACCCGTTCTTCTTTGATCTCTTTTAATTATCTTGTTTCTTTTTTATTTTCAGATTTTCATTTTTTATTTGAAAAATAGGATATAAGTATGAGAGAAGAGGATGGGATTAAAAATACTTATTGTGATTTTATTTATTTTTATTATATTAAATAGAGAAAGGCATGATTGTTTAATCAGAAAAATAGGGAAAAAAATACATATTTCCCGCCAAAATAAAGAGCGGTTTGGCTCCAAAAACCGCCAAAAGATTTTATTGCCTAAAATAAAGCTCCATTGGGCGCCGGGTGGGTGGCTTTGTAAGTAGATGCCTCCTGTCTATAAGCCCAACTCCAAATCATATTTTTTTGAGTGGCACCGGATATATGAGTTGAGACCTGACTAATCCTGGGGATGCACAAGCCCTAGAAAAGGTATTTCTTGTAAGCACAACACAGTTAGGTCATGGGCTTTATCCATGTCTAATGGGTCCACGGAATTGTTTGCATCCGGCAAGA
>Ga0325414_1000722_pt1 | contig 28866 bp, 17 predicted proteins | sample PopdelMetagenome_8_FD_206183 | JGI IMG/M metagenome (GOLD analysis project Ga0325414, IMG submission 206183) | Populus deltoides microbial communities from Bellville, Georgia, United States - Leaf-PdKOR-R3 | ecosystem: Host-associated > Plants > Phyllosphere > Phylloplane/Leaf | place: USA... | reverse complement strand
CAGTAAAATTTCTGGGAATAGATGTTGCGAAATTAATAAAACCCTGAACCCCGTTACAATAATCCATCCTCCGCAATCCTTGGGGTGAATCTCGATACATCCATGAACGATCATCCATGACTTATATTGAACCTCTATAAAATTATGATGACATCATGTATTAATTAACTAAGTTAGGTAAATAAACTTGCAAAAATATTACTTTACCTCGAGATTATCCAACAAACCAATCACAACTTCTCATAAATATTAAATATTCATTATCATTTATCAACGTCCATACAAATTAATATATATAAATTTATGAAAATTACCACTCCACAATACCATTGATAAAACTTTAAACGGACCCATTAAGCAAGCTATTAATTATTTCAAAATAGCTCATGTAATTCGATAGTTCCATAAAGTTTTAACAATTTACAAACAAATACAATCTTACAGAATCTAAAACAAACCATAACAGGTATAAAATTATACATTCATATACTACAAGTTTGTTTAAGAAATAACAATAAAACATGTACATCTACTAACAAAATACATATACTAAAAAAACAATAAAGTTGACATTTAATTAAATGTTAAAATTTAAAAAGATAGAATTACTTACAAAAATTGATAAAATCCGTCGGTAAATCAGAATATGGATGTTGTGACCACAAAACTTCAAGCTATATAACTTGTTGTGCTGATATGAGGGAGATTTTTGTTTGGGGGGAGGGGGGCTGGTTGTTTGCAGATGGGGAGAGTTGGGATTAGGAAGAAGAAGGAGAAATAGGGGAGAAGATGGTCGGTAGAGCGGACATATATTAACTTTTTCCGATGGTTTCACCGATGGATTTTTCATCGGTGATTCTGATGGAAAAATCGACACGTCACCGTACGGATCTGCCATTTCAAATCCCTCAGTGATTCTGTCAGCATTTTAAATGGCCAATCAGTCACATCACTGTACGGGTTATCTTTTTGAATCCAGCGGAAAAAATAACCCGCCAAAACCTCCACATCAATGACCCGCCTTTTTTTTAATTTGAAAACTTTTCCGTCTGTAATTCAGTCGATAACAATGTCTGTCTATAGTTACCGACTGAATTACAGACGGAAATGTTTTTGTTGGTACTTTCGACCTTAAATTACCAACAGACATATTCTGTCGGTAAATCCGTTGCTATTTAGCGAATTTCTGGTAGTGCCTCATCTCCCCCTCCATTATTTCTTCTTCTTCCTTTATTTTTCTATACAAACAGCAACAACAACCAAATGCAGATAGGACCTGGTTTTTTGATCTTTTAAAAGACTTCAACAAACCATTATGAGATGGGTGCACAAATCACAATAAATTATTGATCGTTGCACAAGTGTTCATCATCAAGTCAGAGCATGGGCTAAGTGAGGTCAGTTACGATAGAATTGTCGAATGAACGAGAAGCATTTTACCTAAAAAGAATAAGCTAAAATAGAACTTTTATGTTGCTAAACCCATGATGAAACCCATGTAACATTAAATTAAAATTACAAAAAAAAAAACTAATTCTTATACAAAAACATTATGGCCCCTCTAATAAACTACTATGGACGGAATAATATTTTGTTTTCTTTCAAGATAAGCACGAGAATCTAGAGTGAGAAAAAAAAGGAAAAAAGAAAAAGGGTAGTTGGATCCAGGTCGTGGTTACAGTGCCAACATGTGCTGACATGGGAGAGAACTGCTTTCAAGCCAATTCCATCGACACCAAGAAAGGTCGTCATCAAAGCTTGGAGAACGTTGCATGTGTAGCCTAAATGTGATGACCTTTCTCACATGCTGGCGTGCATGTGCTAGCCAACTCCAATATGATTCTACAACCCAAATGGATTTGAAACTCTAGATAATTAAAAAAAAAAAATAGAAACTATGCTAGCAACTTATCTTGTTTCAATTCAATTTTTTTAGTTGGTGTGAGGCATGCAAACCGTCAGTAATATTTTTACCGACGGGCTCACCAACAGAATCCATCTGTCAGAATATTGATCGTCGGTAATTTTTCAGTCCGTCGCTCATTCTGTTAGAAATTAAAAAAAACAAAACACCAACGGTATTATAGACGGCGAAGCGAGCCAAAAAAAATTCTCGCGAGAACTTTACCGATGGAATCATTCCATCTGTATTTTCAACGGTAATCACCGATGGAAAATTAGTCAGTGATTGTAGCATGGGCGATAAATATTTCAGAACTCTCTGTTAAATACCGACGGATATATTCTATCGGTAATATTGTCAAATACCGACGCATATATTCCGTCGGTAATAATAATGGTGAACACCGACGGAATATATCCGTTGGTAATTGTGGCATGAGTGGTAATTTTTTTGCAACTCTCGGTAAAACACTGACGGTCGGGTTCCATCTGTAAAGCCATCGGTATTTATTTAAAATATTTGAAAAAAATTATTTATTAATAGTAAAAAAAAACTAAATAACCAAATAAAATTGTATTAAACATAAAAAATCTAAAAATAATGTTAAATAATATTCGTCCAAATATTCATTACAAATTTAATATGTTTAAAAAACAAAATTAAACTAGAATAGCGGCGGAGCTGGAGGAGGAGGAGGAGGCTGGTTGTTTCCAGGACCGTACGACCAAAAAGGGGTTATGATTAGTACTTAAAAGTGCATTTTTATCAAGGTTTTATATCATCATTTTGCATTTAAAGTATCAATAACTCCTTAACTAAAGCATGTTTTATAATAACAAGTCTGATACTATAAGATACCTTTAATTTATGGTAAATATTCATCTTAAATACAGGCCTATCACATAAATCAAAGGATTGATTGATGAGTTGAACTACTGAAATTGAGAAGACAAAGAGAGGGTTAAGCTTAGAAAAGAGATGTTGGTTCAGTCCAAACTGGAACACTGTTCAATCATTGGGTCATATATGGAGCTGTAGATCTTGGATTTCAATTTGGTTTATATGGCTAGAAAGCTAAGACATAGGCCTAAAACATTTATGGAAAGTGCAAGACTCAATTCTGTTGTTTGGAAGTCCAAATCTTTGCAACAACAGAGAAGTCAGAATCTTTCCTGTAGCCCAGACACTGTTCAGTGTTTAGCCCATATCTTGAGTTCTAGAAGTCCAAATGCACTGATTCGTTTTTTTGTTGTAAAGCTGAGACAATTTCCTAGAACTTTCATGATTTAAGTATGTTCAAATTCTGATGTTATCAATGACGTTTTGTTCAGACAAGAAGATAAGGATTGTCACCAAGTCAAGATGTGGCCACCCACTCAACAATTAGTCATCAAATCAATAGTTCTAAATTTTCGCCTATAAAAGGAGGCATTTGCCATGCATTTAGGCATCTTGGTTTTCTGATCAAGATCATGTTCTTGCTTTCTCTTTATATTTTTGTAATGCTGAAGTTTTGTTTATATTAATCTCTTATTTATGCTTTTCATTTCCTTTCCTTTACTTAGTTAACTTATATCTTATTTATGTTCTTATCTTGTTTATTTATGTTTCTCTTCTTCATTATGTTTAGCTAAGTTTATTATGTCAAGGTGAAAAGGTTACACTAATGGTGTAAGAATAAGTATAGTATAAACTCAACATGGACCTTAATGTTTGATACTAACATGTTTTATATTTGTTATCTTGTTCACTTTTAATACTTTGCTTGTTAAATGGTTAATCTAGATTTATGTTGTATAACCCTTGGTACAATAAATACTTGGCACTTTCATAGCCCAAACCATATGGTATAATCGACACTTGCGCTATGAAAGGAACTTGATTTGTTGTTAACATAAGTTATAATCATAAATGCCTGACAACATTTACAAGTATTAGCATTATTCGAATAAGATAACTAATGTAATCATGTTAACAATTTATAATCCGATTGGAACCTCTATTGTGTGTGGTTTCCAATTGAATAATAAGAGTTTATACTATACTTGTTTGAATACCATTAGTGGATCCTCTAACCTTGACAATTGATTTTATCATTGTTTAATCCTCACATTAATCTTCCATCTCAAAGTTCTTATCAACTTCTTGTTGTTGTTGTTGTTGTTGTTGTTGTTGTTATTACTATTACTATTATTACTATTATTATTATTCTTGTTGTTGTTGCTGTTGTATTGTTGTTATTTATAATTTATATAGTTAACCTCCTTGTGGTTCGACCCCGGTCTTGCCGAGTTATTTATTACTTCGACACTCATACATTTGGAAGAAGACATCAATCTTTTAGTCGTGTCAGGTTGCACATGTATCATCACGCATCCTTGATCTAATCTTTATGATCATTTGACGGAGTTGATCATAATCCATCGAGAGTCATTCCTATTGTTGTTTCAAGGTCATGAACTCCTCAGACTGGGTGCTCGATACTGATGGAGAGCTCCCAACGGTTGAGACACTACAGGTCGACCGCAAGTTTTTGGTCATGGTGTTGGAGAGCCCGTAGACCTGATTTTTATCAGGTCCACCAGACGATCCTACCATCCACAAATCCGAATTGAAATCCGGATCGGTCGAAGGATCGTCCCCATATCTCTCCCTCAACCGGCTATTACAGGTCTCCTGAAATTTTTTTTTTAAAAAAAATCATCATATTCAATTTAAGAAAATAATAACTTTTAAAATAAAATGATTGAACGAACATACCATGAAGTGCTGAGCATGGCTGTCCACGAACTGTTGCACCCCCTTTTAGCGGTCCTGACTCCGCACGTGCATCTCTACAAACAGCTCCATTGGACTTGGTTCACGTCCAAGAGACGCAGCCTGTAAGGAAAAAAAAGGTTGCAAGTTAAATATATTTATAAGCAACAAATTAATTAATGATATATTTCATTTAAATTAATCTTACCATCCGCTTCGCATGTGTGCTGAACGGGACGAAGCCGCCAGTATGCGTGGTCACCGAACCATGAATTTGTCGGTTCCGGTTGTTAGCGCCGGACTGTGAGCGTCGTAAGAACAGCTCAGACGTCACGTGCTCAATATATGTTATCCATATATCCCCCAAGATGAATGGCGATTTTAATTTCTGCCAAACCGCCACCTCATTCCATCCTTCAAGATTGTTATCTCTCGCATATCTTTTTGCTTTTTTTTTTGTGTCATATCAGAAATCACACAACCTACTTCCATAGTAACAAATTAGAATTTAGAACATAAAATTATAAAACAAAAATAAATATTATTTTCGATGTTACCTAGTTGCCGCGTGATTCTCCCATACCCTCCTCACTTGTTATCCGCGATATCCCACTCAAATTTATGTTGTGTATATAAATAATTCATTTAAAATAAAAATAGTACAAGATATAAAATTATAAAAATAATTTATTAAAAATAAGCTGGAAATTAAAATTTAACTCCTACCTGAAATCGTCGAAACCATGTATCGATATTAGGTTTCCACTCAGGATGTCTGGAAACCTAACTCCATTGAAACAATGGAATCGCCATCGATGATTTAAACGCTGATGTTATTGTCCGGGCAACCTCAATGTTTGTGAACCTGAAATTAAATAAAATTAATAAAATATTATTACTTGTTCATAAATTATGTTATATATATATATATATATATATATATATATATATATAAAACTAAAGCCTAAACAAACTAACATTGAAAGGTCATCCTTTCATTGTGCCTGGTACTTGTGAGTGAATTGACCCCACTATGAAGGCACATTGTCTCTACGCTGTGAAACCGCGCTAGAAGAGGCAGCATCACAAGTTGGCGCAGATGCCTCGTCATGATCAGCAGCACCTAAGGATAAGTCCTCCTTGCTGCTAGAAGAACTAGCTGCAACCATCTGCTGACGACGTGTTGTAGATTTCATTCTACGCATCTACACAAATTTATATGAATAATTACATAATTAACTTTGATTATTTAAAAAAAATTTGGCAGCACCTCCCCTATACTGGAGACTACCCACAGTTTTCAAACCTGCAAATCTTTACAATAACCACAACCCAATTGACTCCATTGGAATATCTTATATAAAACATAACATCTATATAAATTTGACAACCATATATTTTCAACTAACATCTATAGAAATGCATAAATAACAATTAAAATTAATGGAAATAATAAAAAACATAACAATCAATAATAGAATAAAATTGAGATAAGACAATGAAATTTAATTCTTCATTTCCAATTATCATTTCAATGGAAAATTCAACAATAACAATTAAAAGAGACTAAATTATCAAATAATTATTACAATACAAACAATAAAATAATTAAATTTTTATTTAACACATCTACATAAATTTATACGAATAATTAAATAATTAAATTCAATTATTTAAAAACATTCGTCAGCACCTCCCCTATTTTAGAGACTACCCACAGTTTTCATTCCTACAAATATTGATAATTACACAAATATTGCAAAATCAACTCTATACAACCTAACAACTATAGAAATTCAACATCTATATATTTTCAACTAACATCAATACAAATTCATAAATAACAATTAAAATTATTCAAAATAATAAAAAACATAACAAACAATAATATCATAAAATTAAGATAAACTAATTAAATTTAATTCTATATTTCAATTAACATTTTAAAGGTAAATTCAACAATAACAATTCAAATTTAACAAAATTTTCAAGGTATTATGGCAATACAAACAATAAAATAAATTTAACAAATAAAAAGAAAAAACTAAAGAACACTACACAAAACAAACAATACACAAAACTAAAGAACACTACATAAATTCAAAATAAATTTAGGAATGAAAAATGTTTACCTTTATAGTGTGTTGATTTCAAGATTTTATCTACAAACAATACACAAAACAAAGAACACCACAAAAACAATCATAATTAAAAAAAAGTAAAAAAATACAAAGATAAAGAAAGGAGAATACATACCTTTTAATATGTTGAAAACTACAAACAAAACAATAAAAACTCGCACAAACTCTTGCAAAAACTTAACACAAAATGGAGAGGAGAATAGAAGATGAAATGAGGAACGGAGAAAAAATGAACCACGCGCAGGGGGGGTTGGGGGGTTTATACTACAATTTTTCTAATGGAATTACCGACGAACAATAGAATAATATTTTTTTGGGCAATGGCATTAAATTCCGTTGGTAATTTCCGTCGGTATTTAATTGACTTTCGCACCAAAATTTTGAAAATCCCTCCAAATTTTCGACGTCCGTAGGCAAATCTGTCGGTAACTGTGTCAGAGCACGCATGCATTGGATTTTCCGCGTCCGTCGGCAAATCCGTTGGTAACTGTGCCGATCGACTAGGCAGTTTGACAGTTGCACGCGTTGGAATATGCGTCGTTTGTCGGTGAAGGTGTCGGGAAATCCGTCGGTATTTATAGCAGGGGCTGTAATTTTTTTGCAACTCTCAGTAAATTACCGACAGGTACCAAGCTGTCAGTGATTATGGCAAAATGCTATAATTTTTTTGCAACTCTTGGTAAAATACTGACGGGTACCAATCCGCCGGTATAGTCGTCGGTGATTGTGGCAAAATGCTGTAATTGTTTTGCAACTCTCGGTAAAATACCGACGGGTACCAATCCATCGGTATAGCCGTCAGTAAAATTGTCAAGCTTTTGCAAGTTCTGTTTGTATGCCTATCTATCCTCCTGCACAAAAGCTTGAATTGCAAACTTACAACATGCACAACACAATAACAAGAGCTGACAATTATAAAATAAATATTTCATGTTCCAGAATATCATCCTTAATATTACATTATAAAAATAAGGTTTTACAACATATTTAGTCAGAATTTTCATCTTCGTCCTCAATTGAATTGTTATCAGCTTCATCGCACTCTTCAATGTGGTTATCATCTTCTTCATAAACATTCTTTAGTCCACTAGAGCTCAAAACAACATTCAACTCCTCTGCGTTAACATCAACAAGACTATCGTCGAAAACATGAAAATTCAAATTTTCTTCTAAGTTAATCGAATGAGCAACTCAATATGGTTCAACCAACTCACTAGCTTGAAAGACTTCATCTATCATACTTGTGTCTTCGTTCTCATCCTGAACAACCTCGACACGACCCCTAGGTTTGGTTTTTAAAACGGATAACCAATCAACTCTTGATCAGTCTTTTCTAAAGAAAAGGATGTATGTGTAATAAACTTGTTAGCATTGCTTTGTGAAAACAAAGGCATCATTTACGTTGCGGTGTTTATCTTTTGAGTTGATTTCAATGAGACCATATTGAGGATCTACTCTGATTCCTCTGTCAGTTATGTCGTACCAATAACATTTGAATAAAAACACTCTATTCTGCTCGCTATGATATTGCAGTTCGATGACCTCTTCCAATCTACCATAGTAGTCAACTTCAAACTCACTAGAAGTCAATCCCTTAATACAAACACCGCTGTTGAATGTCTTTCTTCCATGCCCGTATTCTTTAGTATGAAAGACATATCCATTAACAAAATACCCGTTATAGCACTTGACTTTTCTTTCAGGGCCCATGCTTAGTAAAGATAGTGAAATAGCAGCACTACCTCCCATTTGATAAACCTTGTATATCAAATACAACAATAATCAATAAACTGATATTCTGTAATATTGACGTACAATTAATTACATTACAAGAGATAATGAGTTTGTGATAGGACTTACATGTGTTCTAAACCACGTGGCAAATTGTTCATCTTGTAATTAAAAGATTTGGGATTTGGTCAGCTGTGAGTTATTGGACAGTAAGTATCTTCGATGTTGCCTGCAAGGTTGTTCCAAATTATATGAGTTTATGGTATCACAATATATAAATAGTACACTCTTGATAAAGTTTAAGTCGAACATCTACTTATTTAATAAAAGGTCTCAGCTTATCATAGTTAAATAGAACATAATTGTGTGCTTGTCTGAACTCTATTTCAGACAAATATCTTCCCCTCACGGCATTTTTAGGTGTGGATCGTTCAGGATTGGAGAATAATGACAAGTTCCCACTTGAAGGCACTTCACCACCATCATCATGCCGTGGAACACGGTTGATCCTCATTCTCAAATGAGGTTCGAAATAGTATGAGATAAATGTTGAGATCTCCTCAAAAATATAGGTCTCATATATTGACGCCTCAACATACACCTTGTTCTTAACCTTTTTTTAAGATTGAACAAGTACCTGCATATATAGAATTAATCAAAAATTATCAATTAAAAAAAGAAAAAATATTTAATTATGAATTACATAACAATTGTAATATATAACCTCTCGAATGGATACATCCATCTGTACTAAACCAGTCCTCCAACTTTTATCTCAAACGGTAAATGTACGGGTAGATGCTCCATTGAATAAAAAAATGATGGAGGGAATATCATCTCAAGTTTGCATATTGTCTCGACAATATTCGTTTCAAGCCTTTCAATGTGATCAACATTCAACTTGCTTGAGCATATATCTCTGAAGAAATGATTGATCTCCGTGAGTGCATCCCATATCCCCTTTGGCAACAAATCACGAAAAGCTAATGGGATGAGTGTTTGCATAAACAGATGGCAGTCATGACTCTTCATTCCATATAATCTGCATTCCTCCGTATTAACCAGCCTTGATATGTTCGAGGCATGTCCATCAGGGAAACGCAGACTCTTAAGCCATTTGTAGACTAGTAGTTGTGTGTTTTTCTCTAACACGAAGCTTGCTCTTAGTTTTGCGACCAGTGACCCATCACAAACCAACTCCATATTTTTACGGTTACACAACAACACTACATCCAATCTAGCCTTGATGTTGTTCTTTTTCTTCCCATTCACATCCATGACGGTGTTAAAAATGTTCTCAAACACGTTCTTTTCAATCTGCATGATGTCAAGGTTATGGCAGAGAATATTGGTCTTCTAATAAGGAAGCTCCCAAAAGATACTTCGCTTCACCCAATTATGGGTCAAACCAAAACCAAGAAACTTCTACTTACCTGATTGGAGACCAAACACAATGTCACTATACTCTGACACAACATCATGCAATTCTTCACCAAAAAGACGCGGGGGTGCAACATCCTTTTCAACTCTACCAATAAAAAAAAAATTTGTTCTTTCTGTACCTGTGATTCGATGGCAAGAAATGACGGTGATAGTTAAAAAAAGAAGCTTTACCCCTGTTTGTTAGCATGAATGCCTTGTTTTTCTCCATACAATATGGACATGCTAGTTTTCCATGCGTGCTCCAACCAAAAACCATTCCATAAGCTGGGAAATCATTGATAGTCCACATCAAAACCGCTCTCATAACAAAATTCTGTTTCCTTGAGATATCATAAGTCAAAGCTCCAAAAGACCACAACTGCGTCAACTCATCAACCAACAGTCGAGACAAACATCTATATTCCACCCCGGACTGCTCAGACCTGGTATGACCATAGATAAAAACATGAACTCTGGCCTCATACACATCCCTAGTGGCAAGTTATAAACCGTCAGTATGACCAGCTAACAAGAATAAGGAGCAACAAATGACCCGAATGGGTTGAATCCGTTTGTACACAACCCAAGACACACGTTCCTTGATTCAGTTGAAAAGTAAGGATGCACACTATTAAAGTGTTTCCATGCTTCGTCGTCAGAATGATGCTCCATCAACCGCATGATGTGATTGGTGCCATGTCATGTGCTCAGCAGTCCTTAGTGACATGAATAACCTTAACAGTCTAGGTTTGATTAGGAAGTATCTAAGTTTTTTATATGCCACGAGAGTCTTTCGTCTACCTATTCTGGGTTTGTAACGGGAATGCCCACATGTCATGCACTCGATCAGCTCAGCATTTTCAAGGTAGTATAACATGCAGAAGTTAGGGCACATGTCAATTTTCTAGTATCCTAAACCGAAGGGTTTCATCATGGATTTGGCAGCATAGAAGTTCTCTTTCAGCTTCTTCCCTTCAGGTAAAATGCTTCTCGCCCATTCGATAATCTCGTCATAACCGGCCTCACTCAATGTTGCGATGTTGCGGTCGCACAAATTAATTACCCTAGCTTCAAACGCAACACACAAGATAGCATAGAGCAAGCAAGGGGTCGATCCCACGAGGAAGGTTCAAGTCAGATTTTTATGCTAGATGATATGCAATTTGGGGGGGGTATGGACGTTATCTAGGCTAAAGCAAAAGAAAATAGAAACTATCAAGCGAAATTAAATAAAATAAGAAAATTATCAAGAGAATAAACCTTGGTCGCAAGCACACATCCACCTACAGAAATCAGAACTGATCATGGAAACGAGACATCAATTTATATTCTGAATATTTATCTCTTCTCAACATTGGTTAATTAACGGATCCGCTGTATAACTAACCCTAACCAGCAAACAACCACAGTGTCCGCACTAGTAATTTAATTCAAGGCAGCCTTAAGAACTAGATAAGTTGATTAATCAAGAAAACATAATTGTCCGCAATCTATATTTGATTTGATTGAATGTTCTCCCTAAGATTAATAACGTAGATCCGCCATAATTATTAAACTCAGTTGCTTCACAAGTTCATATACCACAACTCTGGTTTTGATATCAAACTTAGCAATAGATTGTCTACAATAATAACTTAGAGTCCGCTCTAGTAATTAAAATAAACAATCATAGGAAAAATAAGCATAAGAAAACAAACATATTCCTCATATAAACTGAAAAGAAGAGGTAAAATAAATCTCACAGTTCTTGAAATCCGAAGGTTTCCATGTCCTTGCAACCAAAAAAAGTGTTTAGCCTTGCATGTTTGTTGAACAACTAATCAAAAAGAAGGAAGAATGCATAATTTCCATGCTCTTCCTTATTTTATTTTCTTGCCTTAGATTTCCAGAAAGGTATGGATGTTATCTTTTTAATGCCACTGGAATCACTTCATTTTGACCTCTAGAGCTCACGCTCTGCACAAAACATCGACTGAAGGTCAAATCTGCCAATTACCTCCAATTTACTCCTTTTTGCATCTTTCATCCAAAAGTGCCTTCAAAACATAAAACAAAGAATATCAAGGTATTTTATATATAAAACATAGGTAAAATACTAGTTAAATGTGGGTAAAACTATCGAATAATATAGTTGCATCACTCAACCCGTGATCTGACTTGACGGTGAACATCTGTGCAACGATCGATAATTTATTATGGTTCGTGTAGCCATCCTATAATGGTTCGTCAAAATCTTTCAACAGATCAAAAAACATTGTTGCATCTGCATTAGGTTCTTCTTCAATGATTGGACATTCACTGACATTACCTTCACTCATTCTCATTACATCCATAACCATATTCCTGTAAGGATTACTATTGTCATTTCCAACTTCATGCATGTTGCTAGCACTAGAAGTTAACCCAACCACCCTTTCTACCATGCTCTCATTAGGAATAAATAGTTCTCTGTGTGCATACCAACACAAGTAATCCTCCATGAACCCTTTGGTTAGAAGATGCATTGTTACAACATTTTGATGCAGAAATTTTTTATTTTTACACTTCCTGCATTGACACCTAATACCGCCATCAGTAAAATTCCTCGGGATAGATATTGCGAAATTAATAAAACCCTAAACCCCGTTACAATAATTCATCCTCCGCAATTCTTGGGGTGAGTCCCAATACATCCATGACTTCTATCGAACTTCTATAAAATTATGACGACAACATGTATTAATTAACTATGTTACGAAAATAAACATAACAAAAATTTTGGTTTGCCCTGACATTATCCAACAAACTAAAAAAACACTTATGTTAAATATTCATTATCAACTATCAACGTCCATACAAATTTATACATATATAAATTTACAGAAATCACAACTTCGCAATAGAATTGATAAAAATTAAAATAGACCCATTAAACAAGTTATTATTTATTTCATCACAACACATCTAATTCGGTGTAATTCAAACAAAGTTTCAATAATTTACAAACAAATATAATTTTACAAAATCTAAAACAAACTATAACAACTACAAAATTATACATTCATACTACAAGTTTCTTTGACAAGTAACAATCAAACAAGTACATACGTTAACAAAATACATATACTAAAAAAAATATTCACATTTAAAAGTTAAAACTAAAAAGGATAGATTTACTAACAGAAAATTATAAAATCCACAAGAATGGATGTTGTGATCACGTACAAAAGTATAAGAAACTTGAGTGCTTGTGTTGAGAAGAAGGGGAGAGTTGGGATGGGTGGTTGGCTGCAATTTGGGAGAGGAGAGGTGGGATGGGGAAGAAGAAGGGAAAGAAGAAAGAGAAATAGAGGAAGAGAGTGTCGGCAGAGTGGGTATATATTGCCTTTTACCGATGGAATCGCCGACAGACACTTTCCATCGGTATACCCGTCGGTGATTCCGCCGGTGATTGTGTCACGTCACTGTACGAAGATCCCGTTTTGAATCCCTCGATCATTCCATTGATAAAATTATCTGGAAAAAATCCACGTCATCACACCGTTGCAACTTTCCAAAAAAACTATATAATCCGTCAGTGATATGGTCGGTATAAACCGATGGAATACGTCCGTTGGTATATACCGACCGTATCACCGATGGGTATTGTCTGTCGGTATATACCGACAAAAATGGAGACGGAATTATTTTCGTCGGTAATTCCGTTGGTTTTCGCCGATTTTCTGGTAGTGACATATATATATATATATATATATATATATATATATATATATATATATATATATATATATATATATATATATATATATATATATATATATATTGTTACATAAATATAGGCTAAATATTTTAAGAAAATAACTCCAGACTCACAAACTGAGCATGAGTTCATGACTTTAATCAATAACCAGATAGGGGTTTAGTTGGGATAATTTGGATGAGTTTTCTTAATTTTTCTTTGAAACTAATGTGGTTGTGGTTTTCCCTTTGCCCCTTTTCTTCAAATAAAAAGCACCCACCGATCTCTTCTTGTCATAGATACTTTTATATAATCAGTACATCTTGTTTGATTTTCGTAGCCAACTATGATTCCATCACTAAACTTGAAGCCAAAGTTATTCCAAAGACACTAACTTTATATTCTATGATCTGTTGATATTGCTTTTTGTTGATTTATAGCTTGCATTTTCTTCCATAAATAGGGCAAAACTTGCTGAGAATTGGACTCATGCATGGAAAACAAGTTGAGCTGTAGCTAGGATTATGATGAACATGCTAATTACAAGCTATTGTCTTCCACGGAGTAGGCAGTGATGGCATTTGTTTTATTTTCCTGAGGTGGAGAAAAACAAATGGACCATAGCACTGGTTATTCCATGGAAGATAATGACTTGTGGTTGACACTTGATCTCTCCAGTCCAGTTCAAATTCAAGTTAGCTGCTGTCTGCAAATTTTTTGAAAAGGGTTTTTGTTTTTTTTTTTTGCCTGGTTAGGGGTGGGGAAGAACAAGCCAGCCCTGTTGCCTATGGGGAGGGGGGGGGGGGGCAATGTTCAAGTCCCACCGTTTTCCTTCTTCCTGCATTCTTATTTCAGGAATCAAGAAGAGATAAATAGCGATTACGAAGCTAAGATTTAACATTATTTATATTTTCTTTGATAATCATTACTTTAATGCATTTCTGCTTGCCTTCATAATCATTGTCATTTACTTTCGCTTTGATAATCACTACTTTAACGCATAAACAACCTAAAAATGCATACAAACTATAATGATCAGATTCACATTCACAATTGGCATGCTTTTCATGTCAAGAATTAAAACAGAGAAACAAGAATTCATATGTTATTTTGAATGTAGACCTTGCTAGAGAGAAAAGACAATCTTCAGTCAGGAACTTAGATTATGATTTATGGTGGAGAGCAGTGTTGTCAAAATCGCGAGTTTACTTTTAAAATCATATGATTTTATGAGTCAACATGTATATAACATAAAAAATTGGGTTAAAAACTCGAAAACTAGTAAACTTGGTCAAACTCGGTTAAATCTGTAAAATTGAATTCATTTTACGAGTTTGATAGAAGTACAAAAATTAATTGACTCCCTGAGTCCTGTCACTTCCCAATCCCAGTCTCCCCTTTCCTCTTTCCCCTTTCTCAAATCTCAAATTCTCAACCCTAGCAGGCTAACACCAGAAGCTAGTTCCACAACTTCCACTCTCTCTCTCTCAAAAACACCCTCTCTCTTTTAGTTTGTTTGCCTATGATTGCCTCCACTCTCCACTCTCTTCTCTCCATCTTCTGACCCAGTTGTTTATAGAAACTAAATCAGTCCAGACCTTATATTTTTTATGACTGATGCTTCTTCAGTAGGTGGCTTCTATGCAATCAATAGGAGAGGACAGGTTTTGCTTCCCACTGTAAATGAAACAATAATTGTGCCTTTCGTTAGCGGCCAAGTTTGCTTACTGGATTCTCTCCTTTCTGTCATGTTTTATTATATGGAAGAAGGCCATCAATCTTATATTATTTTTTGGTGGTTTGGCAGTTAAATAATCTTGAACTTGCTGTTAATTTTGTGAAAAGAGGAAATCTCCCTGGTGTTGAAAATCTGGTAAACACATTATTTTCTTGTTTTCATTTGTTAACTTTACCGAGCATTGGAATTAATTGTACTTATTGCTTACATATTTAATGTATCTTTCATCAATTTTTTTCTTTTTCTATGCACCGGAAAAAAAAAACTATTTATTGAAATGTTTCATGACATGAATTGTCATAACCCATTTTTGGGATATTCCCCAAATTTATTTTTTTTCTCTTCCAAAAAAATCAAAAACATATTCGAGCTAAAAACAAAAAAAAATCCAAAAAATAATAGTGATGAGAAGAGGATGTCAAAGCGCCCTGATAATTTAGTTACGGAGGTTCAAAAATACAAAGATTGAAATTTTGTAGTATATCGTTGATTAATAAGAGCCCTGTTCACAAAGAAAATCCAATTTCAGGAAGAAAGTCCAAAATCAGATGTTTATGGACTCAATTAAATTTTATTGAAGGTTTAATTGAATTTATGGAGGGTTTGATAGCAAGAAAAATTGATTTTGAAGTCAATTTGGGCTGTAATTGGAAGAAATTAAAGTTCTGGGTCAAATTATAATTTTTTAGAGTTGATTTGGTCAAATCATAGGCTTAATTGCATAAATATTGAAGTTTGATGGCCAATTAGGGACATAATTGAAGAAATCTGAAACCAATGACCAAAATAAAAAACACGCATAAATGGAGGGACTATAATTAACGGAATCAGGGGCTAAATTGAAGAAATTGGAAGTTTATTGATCAATTGAGGGTCAAATTGCAAAAATCAGAGACCAAGAACTAAAGTGAAAAAGGCGGCCAACTTCAGGGCCAACGATTGAATTTGGCAGGGATGCAATTGATTTTTTTAAAATCAAAATTGCAATTTAAGATTTGATTGAACAAATCACAAATTGAGGACTGATTTGGACTTTGACATGTTTTTGCGTCATTTCCTTTTAAATGAAACTACGTGTTTTGTCCAAAACGACGTCATTTCATCCACTGTTAAAAAAAAACCCAAAACGGTGTTATTTTGAACGGCACTGTGGGTCTTCTTCTTCCCCTGAATGCATGAGGCAAGGGAAGAAGAAGATTTCATTCCCCTGTTTTTCTCCTCCCCCTCTTTCTCCTAAAGGCTCTAAAAGACACCGACAAAGACTCCCCAATTGCCTAAGTTTTGACCTGTGGCCTACCACGGGGTAAAAAAAATAGAGGGAACATGCCCCTTGGGCGGTCCTGGGGCAGCTACACTAGAGCCGCCCTACCTTTATGCCATTATTGGACAAGGGTAGTAGGCCTCTCTCCCCATGTATTTGCCTATAAATACAGGGGAAGAGAGAGTAGAAAAGGAGGTGAGCAGCAGAGAGAAAAAGAAAAAAAAAGATGAAGAGAAGAAAAAAACAGAGAGGGAGAAAAAGAAAAAAAACAAGGGAGAAAAAGAGAGAAAAAAAAGGGGGGAATAGAGAGAAAGAATAGAGGAGAAAAATAGAGATAGAAACGAGAGAAATGAGAGAGGGAAAACAAAAAAAAAGGAGAGGACACAGGGATTGGCGTCTCTGCATGGAATAAGAAGAAGCTCAAAGAGCTGCCACCGGGCTTCCCAGCCACCGCCACCACCGGCATCGTGAGCAACCGCAGGTCACCTTCCCCCTCCTCCTCCTCCTCTTCCTTCTTCTTCTGCATCTTCGTTCTCCATTGTTCACGTTGCATGAGAATAGTGGAGAGACCCACTGTTTAACCCAGCCCAAAATGGTTGGGTCGGGTCCGGTCCCATTCTGGAAAAAAGGGAAAAAATTCAAAAAAATTTTTTGAAAAAAACTTATAATTTTTCCGCATATTTTTCTACTAAATTTTGCTTAACATTGGTTTGTATTTTTACACCGTAAAGATAGAAATTCGGTATTAAAATACCAGGTTTTCATCAAAACATTGAAAAATAAAAATAAAAATTTGTTTTCACACATACGGCCAAGTCTCACAAAGCTAAAAAAAATCATATTGTATTTTCATACAATGAAGAAAACTTCAAAAAGTATGTTTTAGCATGCATTTTAGCTTTAATGACCAATTTATTAAAGTCACGAAAACTTAGCCAATATTTCAAAAAATCCAAAAAAAAATTGTTTCTTTTAATATCTAGGATTACGAACATACACATAAGACGTACTCCTAATATTAAAAGTCGAAGCTGAAACTGCAGGATCGAGCAAAGACCCATGCTTGGGAATTCCCAAGCAATCATTTGAAGTTTTTTTCAGTTGACATAGAACAGTTAGGTTTTACCCGATGAGATAAGAATCTTCTTACTAAGGACAACTTTTCTTAAAACCGTAGACATACCAACAATTAAAAAACCACGACAAGACCTTAGCATATATCAGACAATCAAATAATACAGATTACTTTAGGTTGGGCGTATTTAGGGTGCTAATACCTTCCCTTTACGCAACTAGTCTCTGTATCCGATCTCTGAGACCAGTTAGGGTTCCTAGTAACCAAAATATTAGGTGGCGACTCCCATTCTATTTTCCACTGATAAAAGACAAGAATTCCTTGTCTCCCATATTTTCCATATAGATACACATATCTAAGAATAGGAGACGATCGTCGCGATGCTACACACGTGCGACATGAATCTTGAGAAAAATGTAATATGTTATTTAAGAGTTAAAGATTATCTTGCCTCCAAGAAAATAAGTTTGTGCAACATCAAAATGTATCCTGTGTCAATCAGTACAAGTAAAACTTGAATATGCTAGATAAACTTTCCACTTTTTGAATTTTCCATAAAAGTTAATTTTATGATGCTTTCTTAAAGTTTGCATTATTTTATTTTATTATATATAGAAAAATGAGAGAATTGGAGAGAAAGATGAGATTTTGCAAGATTTGAATGCATTTTTGAAAAAAATAAATTAAATTGAATATTGATTAAGATATATCAGTACGAAAAGGGAGCTTTGAGGTCAATCCATTCAAATTAGTGGCAACCATCAAAGCCCACAAACAGGCAATAATGAGGCCTCGTGAACAACAGAATTCTTGCATAATCAACAGAGCTCTGGAAGTTTTAGCCATGCTATAGATGGTCAATTTGATAGAAAATTCTGAAAACTAACATGTTTTAAGTTTTGCTTTCATATTATTTACTCTGGTTGTTAGATGTATGTTTTATTAATGATTTAATAATAATGTAAAGATTTTGTAGAATTTAACCATAAATATGTATGTTTTTTATTATTATTATTTTGTCCAACTCTATACACTATACATCCTTGTTGGTGCATGTATTGAATCCAGAATTCTCTTTCAATAGCTTTACTTGAAAATAATTGTTGTGAATTCTTTCCATAAGTTTTGCATATCCTGTAAATGACAAGATTGGTTGAGCAAATCTCTGTACAAAAGATTGAGTAATTGATTCTATTAACGAGGAAGATAAAAGCAATAAGGATGGTTTTAGTTTATATGACATGCCAACATATTATTTGTTTTAGGTTTGTTAATTTTTAGTTAATGAAATTCTATAGACATAATTGTATTTATTGTATTGTATTTTTAAGTTATTTAAACCTTGTATTAATTTTTATTTGAAATATGTATTTTAAAATGTTTGAACTTTTCTATTATTTATTTCACTTTTATTTTAATTGTGTTATATTATTATTTACTACTTGACTGAAATTGTCAATATATGATTAGTTAAAATATTTTATTTATAATTTTATGATTCGAATTTACAATCCAAGTTTATATTATATATTTCGTGTCGTGTCAAAAAAATGTTTTTGACAATCTTAGTTAGCAGTAAAGATTAATAGGATTAGAGTTTACTTTTTATGTTTGTTTAATTAACATACCATAGTTTGCCCTAAACTCTTGTTTAAAATCTTTAAAGAAAAAAAACTATAATTTATATTTTTTAAAAATTTATTTTTAAAACTATAACAGTAAATAAATAAATAAATAAAACCACAACTTCAAACACATTAAATTCGATCCAACATCTCACAAAATTGTGCTCGAGCTCGCAGTCACACACATATTGAATTAAAAGCACAAAGGTAGAACTTGGAACATTGACACTTCTTACTGTAGAGGGGCATTGTTTAACAAAACAAGTGAGTGATCGACAAAAAAACAACCATTCTGAAACTTGAAAGCACTGTGCATAGAACTGAAGGTGAGTTATAGTTTGACTACAAGCTGAAACAATTTCCTTATTTTTTTATTTTTCTTTATTTGTTTTCAAAAAAATTTATTAATTTCTTTCTTAATTTCAGTTCTTCAAATTTTGTTCTATTTGATATTTATATCAAATATGGTCCTTATTTAAAAAAAAAATTGTTCTCAATTTTATCCCTTATTATTTGATTTAATTTATTTTTTATGTAATATTTGACCCTTATTTTTTAATTATTTTTTTTCTTGGTTCCTTTCTTGAAATTGACTTCCTTTTTTTTCAATTACATACTTCAATATTTGATTTATTTAGAATTGAGATCTTTTATTTTTAATTTTTGAAAGTGATCTTAGTCTCATGACACGGGTCACAGGTATGAAATTTTAACCTGGATCGAAATAGATCTTTTCTTTATCTTTTTTTACACTGATTTTATTTTTCATTTCATCGTTCAACACTGAATGTATTAAAGATCAAACATTTTTTTTCTTTTTATGATGATATCTTGGCCACACGGCCTAGATCACACATTGACATGCTAACTCGGATTGGCTCGAGGATTTTACATCATTTTCTTAATTTTTTATGTCAATTTTGTTTCTTATTTTTTAAATTTTTTTATTAATTATTATTTTAAATTGATTTTTTTTTGTTTTCATCCTTCAGCATTGGATTGTTGAGGATTAAGCTTTGTTATTTTTTTCGATGCGGTCATCCTCATCTCATGATCCGGGTCGCATGTATGAGATGTAAGCTCAAGTTGACACCAGTCTTCTTTTTTTATGTCTTTTTTAGTTGAATTTTTTCCTCAATTTCATCATTCAATATTAGGTTGATCTAAAATTAGGCTTCATAGTTTTTATCGGTTTACTTTCTATGAGATGATCCTAATCTCATTACCTGGATCACGGGTTTGACGAGTTAGTCCCGATTGATTCAGTTCTCTTTTTTTTGTCTTTTGAATTTCATACTTCAACATTGGCTTCGTTTATTATGGTCTCATTACTCAGGTTGTGGGTTTAGTGGATTAACTCAGGTTTTTTTATCCTTTTTTTGTTGAATGTTTTCCAATTTTTTCCTTCAATATTTGATTTATTTGAAATTAGACTTTATATTTTTTTTTTATGGTTTTCTATGAGGTCAGCGCAATCTCATTACTTGGGTCACGGGTTTGGCAAGTTAACCAGATTTGAGTTTGCTCATTTTTTTATCTTTTTTTAATTGATTTTGTTACACCCCAATTTTGACTCATTTGCTTTTAATTTAATTTTAAGGGGATTAAAATTTGAAATTAAAAAATCAGGGATTGATTTCGATTAAAGGTGTGATTTGTCAACTTATGGGAAAACTAGAGACTCCAATATATTTTTGTCATTCTCTCCTAATATTCAATTTTGAAAAGATCCTCAAGATAATAATATTTATCCATTTTCAAATTTAGTTTTAAATTATAATCAAATTTAAATTTTAAAAAGAGAATGAGTTTGATTGGAACTTTATTTCTCATATGCTATGAGACTGTTGTATTATAAATACAGATCCCAGTACATCAAGGGGAGGCATTACAAGAAAACCTAAGAGAGACTCACTACATAAAAAAACCTAACCTTATTTTTTTTGGCAACTGTGTCATCGTCCCAACTTCCCCTCTCTCAGTCATTGATGAGCAACCCACACGCATAAAAAAAAAAAAACCTTGGCCACCAAGCAAGCAAGAACCTTGGAATAATAAACAATGCTTTCAAACTACAAAGAGTACTTTTTCATCAGAGTCATGACATCAAGAACAAGCTACTCATTTTTTATTCATGTTGATAAAACAAGTGTTAAAAAAAAGATAAATTTATCTCAAACAAAACCTTGAGCTTTTTTTTGAGCCCTCCACTTTGGAACCCATAAAAGTAGAAGGTCACACTATGATGTACATTCACCAATGGCAATATCATCGACACAAGAACAAATAATCTTGTTTCTCAACAAAAAAATAATCAGGGAGTTGCAAGTTTTCAAAAGCAAAGTATTTTAAACTCACATCAAAACAATTTTTGTTTTCAAAATGCAAAATCAAGATTTCAAAATTCATTTTAGACAAAGATTCCTTCACCAAAACTAAAAAGGAGAAAGGAAAGAAGGGTTACTCAAAACTATTATTTGTCTAAGCACTGACAAAGCACACTTAGGGGCGATGACCTGTACAAGGAAACAATATTGTGCTTAGAAGGGGATTTGATTTTTTTGGGTAACGAAAAAAGTAGAAAGGAACATTTCCTACAATGAGACAAGGGGGCATTCTAACTTACAAAAGACAGCTTGGTCTTTTCAGTAAGTGACACCGAATGTTGTTAGAAGTTAGACAAGAAATTAATGAATGATATTCTCAAATAAATCAACAAGATAGAGAATTTCTAGCAAGTAAATGGGTCACGATAGGCACCATAAAGGTTGAGCTGGGTTAAAATTAGAAATATTCTAAAAAAGACCTACATAGGTCACCTCAAGTGGGCTAAAAGCCAAACGACCAAGAGGGCTCAAATCAGAAATAACAAGACCTCACCAATCAAGCGATAAAGAAGGTTGAGAAGAAATTAGGGCTTATATTTCAAATTAGGTAAAGGTGTATGCACATCATCTAACTCGAAAACATTGAACAATGTATTTTGCAAAAGAAATCTCTGACGAGATCCATCAAAAGGAAGGCCACCTCGAAATGGCCAAGAATTGAAAACGCGTTTTGAAAAATTTTTGCTTTTGAAATTTTTTCACTTGGGCAGGCCGCCCATGAGAATTAGGCCACCTGAAAAATCTTCGTATTTTTCAATTGGAAAAGTCACCCATAACAATGAGACCCTTTGAGTTTTTTCACCTTGGCAGGCCACCTATGAGAATTAGGCCACCTGAAAAATCTTTGTATTTTTTAATTGGAAATGTCACTCATCATAATGAGACCCTTCGAGTTTTTTCACCTAGGCAGGCCGCCCATAAGAATTAGGCCCCCTGAAAAATCTTTGTATTTTTCTATTGGAAAAGTCACTCATCACAATGAAAGCTTCTGAGTTTTTCACTTGAGTCGGCCATCTAAAAAATCTTTGTATTTTTCAATGGGTAGGTCGCCCATAAGAATTAGACCAATCTAAAAAAAATCTTCATATCTTTCATAATTGGGTAGGTCACCCATTACAATGAGATCAAGGTTGAAAAACTTTTATATTTTTCACCAACGGGCAAATCGTCTGGAACAATTAGATCACTTTCAAAAAATCTCTGTATTTTTCAAGTCACCTGAAACAATTTGACCACTTCCAAAAAATCTATGTATTTTTCACCAACGAGCAGGTCGCCTAGAACAACTAGACCACTTCCGAAAAATCTATGTATTTTTCACCAACGAGCAGGTCGCCTAGAACAACTAGACCACTTCCGAAAAATCTTTGTATTTTTCACCAACGGTGGGTCGCCTGGAACAATTAGACCACTTTCAAAAAATCTTCATATTTTTCACCAGCGAGCAGGTCATCTGGAACAATTAGACCACTTTCAAAAAATCTCTATATTTTTCACCAACGAGCAGGTCGCCTGGAACAATTAGTCTACTTTAAAAAAATCTTCGTATATTTCACTAGTAGGCAGGTCATCTAAAACAATTAGATCACTTTTGAAAAATCATCATATTTTTCACCAAAGGGCAAGTCGCCTGGAATAATTAGACCACTTCTGAAAAATCCTCGTATTTTATTTTTCATTAATAAGGTAGGTCACCTTTCATATGACTAATTTCTCGATTTCAACATCTCTCAGCGAAGGTTATCTGACAATCTACTGCTTTCAAAGTTTTCAAGACTCTAGAAGGAAATAAAAGTTATTTTCCATTTCTACTTTTATTTATAAATTTATTGCGCAAATCCAAAAGAAAACAAAATTTTCCAACATCTTTGAATTGTAAATATTATAAAGAGGAGGTAATTGTCATAACCTAATTTTTTATTTTTGAAAAACAATTAAAAATAAAAAAAAATGAATGAATGAAAAATAATTTGAAAATTGGGTCAAGACAACACAAATTGAAAGTTTAAAAACTAATAAGGATGAAATTATAAATTTGGAAGTCAATTTGGACAAAAAAATAGAAGAATTGATAAGTTTATGGACTTAATTAAACTTTGATTTATTTAATTAATTCAATCAAGGGCTTAATTGAAGAAATACCAAAGTTTGGGGTTGATTTGGGTCAAAATTGCAAGAAATTAAAGTTCAAGGACTAAAGTGAATAGAAGGTGATACCATAACGGGTTAATTGATTTTTCTAGGGGCAATTTTGAAAGAATTAAAAGTTGAAGAGCTAATTAAGAAATAAATTGATTAAATTGAAAATCAATGATTGTTTTGTAAATGGCATTGAAATCCAGGGGTTTAATTACAATTGATACAGGGGCAAAATAAAAAACAAATAGAGATTTTCCATGAATAAGAGCGTAATTGCTAAATGTCAGAACTTAGGGGGGCAAATTGAAAATAGCCATTTCAGTTGAAAAAGAACGACATTTCAAAGAAAACTATTCATCTCTTCATCTTACCAAACCAGGAAGAAAAAAAGGACGCCCCTGCCATCGCCGACCATTACCATTACTCCTGCAATAACAACTGTAGGTCACCTCATTATCTGGAGGCGGTTGCATGGCATTCTTTGGCTTTGCAACTTCAATTCAACTAATACCTATAATTATCTTACGGGTTGAGCTAGACCCAGCCCAAAAACAAACAAAAAAAGAATAGCTTAGGGGGTGTGTTTGGCAAAACACATCTTTATGCCTTTCCCTTTTATTTCACACCTCTTTGTTTTGATATCTGGTCAAACGAGCCCTTTTCAGATATCAGAAAATTCTGGAAAAATATAGGGATCTTCATTGATTTATTTATGGGTATATTTGATTTGTGGGCCTTCAATGTGGAATGTGAATCTGATATACAATAAATGTTTATTTTTCTCTAAAAAAATAAAAATAAATTAGTTTCCTTTTCTTTTAATCTAAATTTTACAGATTTATTCACTGACACCAGAATCATGAATATTATAGTAAGACCATAAAAATGAAACAAAAAAGAAATCTTAGCAATTTAAGACAAAACCAGCAATGCAACCTACCTTAGGTAGGAAGCTTAAGGGGTGATAGTATCTTTCCTTTCGCGTAACTAATCTCGTACCATAGAATCTTTGTTGACCAGTTAGGGTTCTTAGTAATCATAATACTAAGTGGCGACTCTTTAAACAAGACCTTTCTCATCTAAGAACATCATGTTAGAAATCTGTTGTTTTCGCAATTTATTTTTTAAAGATTGTCGCGAAATCGAGTGTGACACCTCCCATTAGCTTTTATTTTTTTAATTATATTTATATTGTGAAAAGACCAAATTGCCCCTCATTGAAATTGATTATAACTAAAAAAACCATGATGAAAATACAAAAAAGTCTCTTGATATCAATTTTAATTTTTTTTCATTTTAAGGGCAACATAGTCATTTCACTATGCAATCAAAGTGTCAAAAGTCCAAAAAGTCACAGGACCAGAATTTTGATTTTTTTTCTTTAAAGAGTATTTAAGTCATTTCATTATGCATCTAAAATGTCAAAGGACTTATTTGTCCCTGATCAATATAATAGTGACAAATGAACCGTATGAAAAAGACTATTTTGCCCTCAATAGTTAGCCAGATGATTTTGTTTGAAAATGAAAAAATGGATATCTTATTATTCCAATCCACAATAAACTGTATCTGTATAGTAAATCCATGATCTCTGACTTCTTTGTAACCAAAAAGAGAAAAAATAAGAAACCTTTTATCATTTACCAGAAAAAAATAGAACCAACCAATTACCATCATGAAAAGAAAACAAATTTTGCCTAATTAAAGCATATTACACGAGTTTTTTTGTTTGTTACACCCACCACACATTTCTCTTTGCCTATTAAAATTCCTTAAATTCCTCAAATCTTTCTTCTGCTTCTTTATCATCAATATCATCATCATCATCATCTTCTCCTTCTTCTTCTTCTTCTTCATCATTATCATCATCTTCTTCTTCTTCTTCTTCTAAGACATTCTCTCTCAAGGACTCTTGCAACCTTGTCTAGTTACCAATCTATGCGTGTTGGCAATGCATGATTTCCTTATGAAATGTATAGAAGATATATATATATATTTTTTAATAAAATCATAGAACGACGATTCATTCTCAGAATTCTTAAGGAGCAATCACTAAAGAGATGTATAGGGTATATAAGTCGCTTGTTACGAAATGGAATCCTAATAGGAACCCATCAAATAAAGTTGAAGCCGAGGCTGAAGCCAAATTTCAAGAAATTAATGAACCATTCAAGGTATCTCATATATATATATATATATTTGAATATTGTATGTATGTGCACAACTGCATATATTTTATAAAAAAAAAAAGATTTAAAATTCAGTGTATAAATTCAAGCAAAAAAGAATGATGTAATTTCTTTTATTTTTCTTGCTTTCTTGATGTAGGCTATTAATGAGAACAAAGTCAAAGAAAAATTAAAAAGTTGCGACGAGCCTATAGTATCAATATCGCCGGGAGGGTCAAGTCCTCGTAAAATCATGGAAGAGAGTTTCTTTTATCGACCTTCAATCCTTCTGAGAAGTCTTAGTAGAAAGAGTTCTACACTTAGCACAAGTCCTTCCTTTCTACCAAAAAGTGCAAGTTCAAGAGACAACTCTCCAAGGAACGAGAGTCATCGAGGTTGTTTAGACATAGAAAATCCCTTTTTGCAGAGAAGTATGAGTCGAATAAGCCCTAGATCCCCCATTATCTTCTCTCAATCTACACTTTTGAGAAAACCTCCACCAACTGAAAAGAAGCTTGAGTGCACCCTAGAGGAGTTGTGCTATGGATGTGTCAAGCAAATTATGACCAGTAGAGACGTTATAATAAATGGGTAAGCTTCGATATGTCTTAATCAAACACTCTATGATTATATGAGCATAACTTGAGACTGTTGAAAAACTTGTATGAATGCGAGAGAAGAAGATTTTATGCCATTAGATAATAAAAGTTCGATATGTCTTACTACTATTATGTATTTTCTCATCAGGTAATAACAAAATAAAGATACAGACACTTGGCGTGTGATTGTTGTAGTTTTTGGTGTGTGCTTAGTCGTGATTTTAAAAAAATAGATTTAAAAAAATAAAAAAAGGTGTTTGAAAAGGTATTAAATTGATGTTTATAGATGTTTCTCGATTGTTTTTATATAAAAAAATATATATGAAAAAATATTATTTTAATATATTTTTAATTTAAAAAGTATTTTTGTAAGTACTCACATTGCATTACATTACTAAATACACATTAAAAATAAAAAAATATATATATGTCATTCCAACTTCTATAAGGCTAAGATTCAAAACGTAATTATGCGTGGAATTCAATGCAGAAATCAGTAGCTATCTGATAACAAAACAGTTTTTTTTTCCCATGGTTGAATAAAGAAACAGAAGCTACCTCAATGCCTAAAAATAATAATAAAATGATGATGATATGTGTCGATATATATCATGGCAGGATAACAGAACAGCAAGGAGAGATGGTGAACATAACAGTGAAGCCAGGATGGAAGAAAGGAACAAGAATTACATTCGAAGGAAAAGGTGACGAGAGACCAGGCTATCAGCCAGCTGACTTGATTTTCTTGATAGATGAAAAACCACACTTGTTATTTGAAAGAGAAGATGATAACTTGGTCTATAAAGCTGAGATCCCATTGGCACAGGCTCTTGTAGGCTGTGCCATTTCAGTTCCATTGCTGGAAGGTGAGAGAATGAGCTTATCGTTCGACATCGTATTATATCCAGGATATGTAAAGATCATCAAGGGCCAAGGCATGCCGACTGCAAAAGAAACAGGAAAGAGAGGTGATCTAAGAATCAAGTTTTTAATTAATTTCCCAATGTCCTTGAGTCCTGAACAACGATTTGATGCTTCGAGTATTCTAAAAGATTGCTCTTATCATGATTTTCTTTAATATTTGAATTAATATTATAGATAGAAATGTGCATACATGCTCGATTTTCTTCTTTTTTTCTTGATTGAGAATAAATCAAGTGTGACGGGAAATGTTGTTGATAATGAGTAGATTGTGTGTTTGATATTGTGGGATAAAGTGTTTTTAGAATGAAAAGTTATTAAAATGATAATTATTTTATACTTTATATTATAATATTAGTACATTAAAATTATCCAAAAAATCTAAAAATATATTAATTTAATATTTTTTCAAGTAATAAATAATTTAAAAAAAAAAATATGCTGTAATGCTAAAACAAACACTCACTAAATCATGAATGAATTTCAATATTTGAATCATGTATAAATTAAAAATATCTTTAAGGTGATTCTTGCCATATAAGAAGTGATATTAAAAATTAATATCTTTAGATTATTTGTGCAAAATATTCTATTTATTCCTCAAGCTAAATTAGATTACAATATGAATCCACCAATAAAATTATAATTTTTTGAATCATAAAACAATTAAGTCACGAGGAGGTTTTTTTTTTTCTTTACAAGAATAAATTATAAGAGGTACACGAAATTATAAAGATTGTCAAAAAGTTTGAATATATGATATTATTTTCTTACTTCATTTTGAAGAAAATATTGTACAAACTCCATTTCATACCCAAAATACCTTTAATTACTACTAAAAAGGATTGGGTGTTAACCCTATAATCCAAAAACACTTGAGTTTTTATGTTGATAATTGTGTTAGCCGAAAAGAAGATCTTTACTTTGCTGTTATCCTTTGTTTGAAAAGATGTTTCTAAAACAACGATAATCAGGAAAAAAGTTTGATCAATTTTTCTCGACTAGTTTGTCAAAGATGAAGACATAACTTGTCAGCAATGGTTGACAAGAAGAGCATCTCGGCTCATATAAGGTGTCACTAAAATTAAATGCATGATTTCGATATACCGCCTCAGTGAGAGGCTCCCCTATGATTTTTACTTGTAATTAAGGTTTGCAAAATGTAATAATTTGCAAGTGGGATGCAAAATTTTGGATAATATGTGATAGAAGTTAATCAGGGATGCTAATCGGTATTTACGGGTCGGGTTTTTTATATTCAAACATTATTTATTATTTATC
>Ga0325414_1000721_pt1 | contig 28869 bp, 25 predicted proteins | sample PopdelMetagenome_8_FD_206183 | JGI IMG/M metagenome (GOLD analysis project Ga0325414, IMG submission 206183) | Populus deltoides microbial communities from Bellville, Georgia, United States - Leaf-PdKOR-R3 | ecosystem: Host-associated > Plants > Phyllosphere > Phylloplane/Leaf | place: USA... | reverse complement strand
ATTTTCATTGAAAAGATTGATATACATAATCAAGCTATTATGAAGGAATTATTTAATCCAATTCAAAGTCATTCAAACCTTTGATTTCCAATGGAACTGGTTGAAAATTCTGTGGACAGATGGATGCTGACCACGGGGATGATCAGTTTGCCGGCTTGAACATGTTATTATAATTACTATACAAAATTATTATATATTTATCAAAGCTTCCTAAAGATAATTATTTACATTTGTTTTTGTATGATGAGATTGATTAAAAAACATGGAGCATAAACCAAATCTATGTACAGACACCCTAGACCATTTCTCTTCTACCCTAATGGATGCCTTGTTTTTAGAGACAACATTAATCAGCGCCATGTGAGAGGATGGGAAAGAGTTCTTCAAGAGGAAGGAAGCGAATCAACTATTCACCACCATACATGAATATTACACAAAGTTTTTCACCCTTTTCAAGGCATTTCCTCCCCACCCTCCATGAGCCTTGTCTCGGGGGAATGCATTTGAGTGCTCCTTTATGCGACCTCAGATAAAAATAATTATCAGGATAATATCAAATTATTGTAATGAATAATATTTTAACCAAAAATATTCATTAAGCAATTGCATTCATTCAACCCATATCTTAAACTGCTGATCGTTCTCTGAGTTACAAGATTACTGGTCATATATATAAATTCTGGAAAAAAAAAATGTCCCTATAGTTTACAGTTACGTTTCAGCAACAATCTTTTGAACTTGAATTTTATGAAATGCAAACAATAAATGATGAAGACGAGAGATGGCAAAAGGGCTGCGTTTAGCATGCCTAATTAATTTCTCACTGGTTCGAGTTCTCACAGATTTAAATAAATATAAGGTGCTCAGGTTAGCAAATTGCCAGCTCTGTAGTCCTGCTGGGCACAGACTTTTACTACGTCCAACAATTTTCTACTTAAAGTTTATATTAATAGCAAGTCGAGTTGACCTTAAGCCACTGAACCCATGTTCTGTTCATCAAAATTAGCTGGATTAGATAGCCAGTTTGAGTCTTGATCCTCCATGGGTATGATGAAGACACGATACCTAGCTAGCTAACAGTACTCTCTGTCTGGCTCCTCAGAGATATTCTATATATGTAATTAAACAATCTTTTTCATTGCTTATTAATTTATTCTTTTATATATTCTCACCGAGGTGCAGGTCATGGAAGTCCAAGCGAACTTGGGATGTTGAGGGAGTGCTGGCAAGCATTCCACAGTCACCACTGGTGTCCATTTTGTGACCATGCACGATCTCTACTGCGATAAAACATTTGCTTTCAAACTACGGCTACCTAGCTACTGATACTAACACTAACACATCAGCTTTTTTTCTGTTTTCTATTTGTAGGGATTTGAATGAGACGGTGGCACAGATGTATCATATGGTGATGATGTCTTCTGGACCACAAATATAAAAGACAGAAATGATATGATCCAGCTTTGAGGATATGGCACTGTCATATGCATACTACGTGGCTAAAAGAAGAATCACTGAATCATGTTATGATTGATTGTATCTGGAAACATGCCAGTTATGCAAATCCGACCATATTTTTTCTTACAATTTTTACGACTCACAATTACTACGAGGTACATCAATGGATTAGGTAGCCTTCCAACATTAGCTCTTCAAGAACAGCAATGAAATAGATAGATTCCTAACATTATCTCTACAAGTACAGCAATGATCGATGTTGATATGGTTAATTTTCCGACATTACTTATTGATCGAGCGGTCCATATATAGTCTGTCCGATCCTATATATATGTATCCTAACATTCAGACAAATATAAGAATCAGATCAGAAGAACAACTACTACTCAGTAAAATAAGGTGAGGACTCATCCACCCAAGCTCCAACAGTACTAGAGATATCCCAAAACTACTAAGTAAAACAATCAAAAAACCATTTTAGCTAGCTAGCTCGCATGCATGCATTATAACCAACGAAATATTAGTATGTATTATCAAAATATAACGCATATATATGATGTACAACTAGTATGAGTGAGTTTGACAATATATTAGATTAATACTATATCATTGGCCCGTATTATGTTACGAGTCGAATCAATTTTTTTTTTAATATACAAAAAAAATATATTCAAGCATTGTTATTATTTTTTTAGTAAAAAAATTAAATCGTAGAGGTTAACTCGATGTAATCTAATTGACTTAACGAGTTAAAGACAACTCAGATAGCTGGTGAAACATAGAGAAAAGAAAAAAGAAAAAAAATCAAAACTAAAAGGACTGAATCTGAAACACCAATAAGGATCAGAGTTGATTTTCTAGGTAGGAGAGATAAATGGAGGGGGGAAGGGCCACCGACGATAAACCAACCATCTTTAGATACCATGCGCCACCAATAAAGGAAGAAAACACGAAGGAGAACCAAATAAGATGACAAAAGCTCATTTACTACCACCGGAAGACGCTGCACACACTGCCTAAAATGTGTCACATCTCCCACACGCTAGCGCTCTTAGGCACACGTCAACAACTTTTTTCATTTAAAAATTATTAATCAAATTGTAAATTATATTAGTATCTTCAACTAAACCAACTATTACAAAAAAAAAAAAACAAGATAAAAAGACGTCAATACCCCTATTTCAATGGTTTAGTTTTTGTCCCTAAAGTCATATCCGTAATCATATCATATTATAAAAAAAGAAAAAGACAATACTCTTGCCCTGCAATGTTAGTTTTTTTTTTCCTATTATAGGGGTATTTTGGTTCTTTTAATGTTATAAATATATTGAATGAACAAGAATACCTTCTCCGAATAAATCTATAATGACTAATGTATCATATGAAAAGACAAAAATACCCCTGGTTATAAAACAAGCACTTTTCTTGTAAATGATTAAAAGATTATTGCATTACAGTGGTGAATAAAAAAAATATAAAAAGGAGCTACAATGTTTTTAAGTACCTTCTGATTTAGTTTTTTTTTTTTTTTTTTTTCACTTTGCCTTTGGCTACCTTTGCAACTAATTATGGAAAGAAATGATAGGATGTGATTGTTTATGTTTTTTTGAAGTAGAAAAGAAATCTGACAGTTAGAATATAGAAAAGAGAGGTATGTATACGCATCACCTCACCTGAAAGAAACTACGAAAGAGCAACAGAATGCTTCTGTTTTGGATTGCCGGTGGCATTACGTGGCTATTAAAGCGTTGACCTTAAGCAAAAATGTCGCCGTCCCACGTACCTCACCCCAAAGGCTTCTTAATTATTTTAAGAAAAAAATAAAACAAATTAAAGTAATTAAGAAGAGAGTTGACAATCTAGATGGCGGGAAATCTTACTATAAATAACCCCCCATGCAACCCTTCCATTTGCAATCACAATAAAAGCAATCTCTCCCTCTCCTCCTCTGACCTTGTGTTCGGCTCATTGCTTCCTTTACTTCCATGGCAATTCCAGTGATTGATTTCTCTAAGGTCAATGGCACAGGCGAAGAGAGGGCCAAGACAATGGCTCAGATTGCCGATGGATGCGAGGAGTGGGGTTTCTTCCAGGTAATTTTATTTTTTATGTAGTTTCAGGGCAATGTTTCTTTGTTGGATGATCATAACACATAAAATTGGGTCTTAGAAAAGAATGGTGGATAATATTGGATTTCCTTAGCCATTCAAGCCATTACCCTTAAAAAGAATTTCCTGGTGTGGCATTACCTGCCAAGAGCGTATAGTGTAAGAGGATTTCTCTAAATTAATGTGCATTGTTTATGACTTGTTACAGCTGATGAACCATGGAATCCCAGAGGAGCTCCTAGAGAGGGTGAAGAAGGTTAGCTCAGAATACTTTAAGCTGGAAAGAGAGGAAACCTTCAAGAACTCAACAGTAGCAAAGACTTTGAATGACTTAGCTGGGAAGAAGAGCGGTGAGAAATTGGAGAGTGTGGACTGGGAAGATGTTATCACTCTCCTAGATAACAACGAGTGGCCATCTAAAACCCCCGGATTCAAGTAAGTATAAGCACTTCCAATTTCCATGCATGATTTCTTTCTCTCCTCTGAAACTCGTACATACACAAAAGGTGATTCGATAAAAGAACAGACTCGGCACAGACAAATATAACTCAACTTTCATCATCCCTGAAAATTATCAATGGTATAACTAATCAAAGAAAAACAGGCGCAATATATAACTTTCTGGCATTAATGACAGGGAAACCATGACTGAATACCGTGCTGAGCTGAAGAAATTGGCCGAGAAGGTCATGGAAGTGATGGATGAGAACTTGGACTTACCAAAAGGATACATCAAGAAGGCATTCAATGATGGAGAAGGTGACGGTGCCTTCTTTGGTACCAAGGTTAGCCACTACCCCCCATGTCCTCATCCTGAGCTAGTCAATGGCCTCCGAGCCCACACCGATGCTGGGGGTGTCATCTTACTCTTCCAAGATGATGAGGTAGGCGGCCTTCAAATTCTCAAAGATGGGCAATGGATTGATGTCCAGCCAATGAAGAACACTATTGTCATCAATACCGGTGATCAGATTGAGGTCCTTAGCAATGGCCGATATAAGAGTACGTGGCACCGTGTTTTGGCCTCCCCGGACGGGAACAGAAGGTCGATTGCTTCTTTCTATAATCCATCGCTTAAGGCCACTGTAGCACCTGCACCAGCATTGGCGGAGAAAGATAGCGAAAAGATCAATCAAACTTACCCCAAGTTTCTGTTTGGTGATTACATGTCTGTTTATGCTGAGCAGAAGTTCCTTCCGAAAGAGCCCAGGTTCCAAGCTGCAACGGCCATGTAAGAAGGTGTAGCTTCACATTAAGAAGATGAAACCTTTTCTTTTTCTAGTATATGGTTTTAGTGACAGGTAATTTGCCCCATGGCAGAAGGCTTCTTTCTCTTAACCATACATATGAAGAGAAACGAAAGCTTGTTATATCCGCGTGTTTTCTTTAGATTGTTCATGTCCTTTCCTTGTTATGCAATTATGAGGTGTTTACACTACATTTGCTAAAGTTTGCTTTGTACAATTAATAGTATCCTATATAAACAGTGCTGTGAAAGCTCTATTTCTTCAAGAACCTATTTTTTTTCCTTTCCTTTTTACCTGACTCTGTTTGTGTAATACACTTTGAGGATTTCATGAGAAAACTTGTCGAAGGGGAACAAAGAGAAATAACTGAGGGAAGCGGGGTGAGGGAGAGTCCAGCCTCTCTCTCTCTCTCTCTCTCTATATATATATATATATATATAAATGATAGGAGACTGCAGAAACAAAGCGCTGGTTTGTTTAAATGGTTGTTATATAAAAGAGAAAAAGAGAGCGCCCAGTGTTGTAAACATTCTAATGGTCACATCTGGTCCTTTCATCCACTTGTATGTGTGCACAGATCAGAAATTTGATGAACATGAGTTTTATGGAGTGACCACGAATTGAAAATCTGAGGGTTGTTGTGCCCAAAATTAAAGCACAAGGGTTAGAATGGCCAGCATCTAAGCCTTAAGGGATACATTGATCAAGATCATTACTGGTGCTTTAAAGATTTTTCTAATTTCATTTCTCACAAATAGAGAGAGGTGCGGCATCCAGATTCAAGGAGTACCTAGATAATACACAGGCTTTCGATACCACGCCAGTATAATATCCACTCTGCCCTTGCGCTTTTTTAAGTTATTTTATATTTTGTACTCCTCCCTCTATCCTATGAATTCCAACGTATTACTAAACAAGTAACACATCATATATAAATAAAGTTTTATCAACAGAGTATGAGCAACCAGGTTGTAGGTCCAGCCAAAGCTGAAAGGTTATGTTTGTATTGCCAATAGTCATTCATTGTATATACTTGCATTATCATTATCGACAAGAACAAGAAGAAAATGGCAAGCCCTATCCTCATGTGGGAGCCAATGTTGGTAATGACTAATGAATAGTATTTACTCACTGTATGTTCAATTTTCTTTAGTAATCCTAATTTACAATCTGTATAGAAATTTACACAAACCTCGATCCTGGGTTGAAAATGGAGCAGGTTTCTCTTCAGTTTCTGAGCTTCAAAGGGCCTTCTGATCTAGTCTCTCATTCCAGTTTAGACAGCGGATCAAGCTGTGAAACCAATCGCCTGTTTGATCAGATTTGTTGACTGTTGGAAGCGGGTGCTGGCTCATAGATATCCGGACCGAATCCCCTCTTGAGAGTTGCTGCCTCCTCTTCCCATCAAAAGAGACCCATGCATTACTTCGAGCATCCTCTGGAATCTGTTTGATCAGCAATTATAAATCCTCAAGCTGAAGAATATAACAGAAAGAAATATGACTGCAGAATCTGAGAGCCTTTAGTTTACCTTCAATTCAAGTCTTGCAGAATCTGGAAGGATGACTGGCCTAAATGACAGAGAATGCGGGCAGATAGGGGTAAACAGCATGCAAGGAACATTTGGATGCACCTGATCCAGTATACACATCAATACACAGATGATTACGTTAATTGGAATTGGCCAGAAATAGCAATAACCACAGGGAATATATTAAGACGATGTTTGCATCAGAGGTTTTGAGAGGAAAGGGAAATGAGCCCTCGATCTTGTTTTTCAATCCTTTTGCAAGGGAAAAAGGGATTGATAGAGATGGTTTTCCATTAACATAGCTTTATAGATAAAGAAATGGGTGGAAGAAGAAGAATAGAAAGCACAAAATCCAACTACAGGGAACAAACTTAAGTCAGATTTCTCAAAATATATTCACTCTAGCAATTCTTAAAGAGTACATGGACAAATTTGTACAACTTTCATGCATCCTAATGAAACAAGGCTCCCCAAAAACATTTAAGATTTAGGCATGAAAACTCAAAATAATGTAAGAATTCACATCTAAGAGTTGATAACTATCTGGATGCTAAACATCACAAATTGCAAGTGACACTCAAAAGGACAGTTTACCATGGAACCTCCTGCGGCTGTGGAATAAGCAGTGCTTCCTGTAGGTGTGGCCACTATGACTCCATCACCTTGCACCTAGAAGAAAAGGTATTCATAAAAATAAGCACGGAAATATCATTGAAGATGTGAAAATTTCTTGTATGCTATGTATATGCTTAAACATGCAGAATGAGCATAAATTTTCATTGCTGTAAAAAAACTAAAATACAACTTAAATTTGTTCTAAGCAGAGGAGCCAAAATAAGTCTTGCTCCTTGTGAAATAATTGAGGGCAGAATACAAGAACGTGAATTTGTGTCATCTGAGACATGACATTGCCAAACTCCACCTTGGTTATAAAAGGTATTCATAAAAATAAGTACGGAAATATCATTGAAGATGTAAAAATCTCTTGTATGCTACGTATATGTGTAACCATTCAGAATGTGGAGTAAATGTGCATTGCTGTTAAAACACCAAAATAAAACTTAAATTTGTTCTAAGCTGCGGAGCCAATATAAGTCTCGCCCCTTGTGAAATAATTGAGGGCAGTATGCAAGAATGTGAATTTGTGTCTTCTGAGACATGATATTGCCAAACTCACCTTGGTTATAAGTCGGTCATGTTCATAGCATTCAATCTTAGAAAGATATGGATTAGAACCCCGATCAACCACCACCTCATTTAAGACATCAAAAACTTTCCCGGGCATTGCTTTACCATTGCGAAAGATTTCGCACCGGAGGCGCATTCTAAGAGTTATATAAACACCGTCCAAGGTCTTATTCCCATGAATAACCTGTCTCAAGTCCTGCCTGTAGTCTTCAAACTATATCAAAAAGGAAAGAACAAAAGGCAGCAGTCAAGTATGAGAGCATAAAAACACCATTAACAAAACATGAGGAATCAAACTTACATAATGAGAAGTCAGAAATCCAAGAGATCCAAGGTTGAAGGACACAACAGGTGGAACTGCCCCTCGAAATAAATTTGAAGCATGTAGTATAACCCCATCTCCCCCCAAGCATGCCACAAAATCAACCCTCTCATGAAGATCACTGAATCAAGAGATGCACATACTACCAGTGAGATTTGGAATATAAAATTATACATCAATGTCTTTGCTTGTTTGGATCCCAATTCCCAACTTCCAGTACCTGGTATCTTGACTATAAAAGGTCTGAACAAATCCAAAACCTGGAATTCTAGCAAATATGTCATGAACATCAGGTTCAACAAGAACATTCATTTTCTCTTGGTGATACAAGAAGGAGGCAACCTGCCAATAGACAGAATAATAAGTTAGGATTACTACACATGAATAAAATGATTTCAGTGGTACTCATTACTACGAAGTTCTGAAAGCATTGTCCTGAGGTAATCCCTGCTTCCATTTTCCATTATCATTACTCAGCACCTGTATGGCCCTGTAGGACCCGCAACCTGTTTCCCCTATTTCCCCTATGGGTACCCTCTACATTCATGTTCAACCAACCATAAGACACGATGGATGTCAATTTCCGTCAGCATTTCCCAAGCACTGAGTGATGAACTCAATGGACAAAGTTTGTCTTAAGGAAATTGCAAGACAAAGTAATCAAAGGTGAGGGTGACAAAGTGTTATTCCAAGTAAAAAGGCTTCATTTGTGTTCTTATGTTCTCGTAATTCTGGGGAATGTAATATTTAAGGCTTTGTTTGAAAGAAATTTGACTCTAGACTTCACACTTCGAATTGAGTTAATGACAACGCAACTGCATATGTTGATTTTCTCTATGCTGCAATGGAAAGTTTTCAAATTGAGAATGAGAATTGAGAAAAACCCAATTTGAACTTTTTTGGATAAAAATTCAAGTAAAACCTCGATCTATTTTTAATGACTCTGCAGATGCTTTGATCCTTGGAAATTTGGAACAATGCCTACACAATTATGGTTTCATAATTCACTTATATCAAGAAGCCAATTTTCCAGGAATTTGGCATCAATTGAGGATATTTTTACATTGTACCTCTTTTGCTTCTTCCATGAGTTCTTTCCCCAGCTTCTTCAGCAACAATACTGTCTTTGGCGTAGTTTTCCACATAAGCATCTGTTGCTGGGTGCTAGGATGAGTGAAGGCCAAGGAAGATTCTGTTACCTGCTCTCTGGCACAAGAGAATCCATCTGTCCGCACTAGAAACATCTCTGCTTTCCTTCTTGACTGCACCCTCACAACACCAGTTGCAGAAGCACACATGTTTCCTTCAATCGTGCACATGTCATCATCACTGGAGGCTGAGGAAACAGCACCATTGCCTGAACCAGCAGAAGTATTACTACTGCCATTCAGATGCCTGGCACTGTCAGCAGGTGAGCTCTGAGGCTTTGGAGATGCATTTTTATCTCTTACTAATCCATAGGATCTTTTTGACTCCACGAACCCTAACTCGGGATCAATACCATCAACTTTTGGGACTGTCGCAACACCTGTCGTTCTAGAAACAAGCAACTTTTCAAACCCTTTCAACTGATACTTAGAGTATGTTGGAGGTGTGATTTTTTTAGTTCGGAAAAATCTGGACATCTCTGCTTTGGAAAAGAAATTGTAAGGAGGGGCCTGAGCCTTCAGAGGGTCAGCTTTCATGGAGATGTTTGCTGAGAATCCTACCCCATTATCTACCATTTCTAATGGAATAGAACCCTGAACAGAAGCATGGTCATTGTATGCCCCGTTAATGCTCTGACCATTTTCATCCTTTGGAGAGACAACTTCACTAGACGCTCCATTTGAACCATGATCTTTATCCAAAGCCTCTGGCAGAGATCCATTTTCCTGTCCTGAGAGGGACCCCCCTCTAATGATGATGGAAGGTCCCCGCCTACTTCCCACATCTCTCTGAGTGGTAATCTGAGATGCACTGCGAGTCATATACTGCCTCCATCTGGAAACCATAGCAGAAGTTCTCCATACTCCTTCCTTGCTGTGGAGATAGATGGGCTTTTTGCTGAAATCTGAAACCAAAGAAGCAAACTTTTCAACCTGCTCCATTGAAGGTGCTGTCCTAACTTCAACAGGAATTTTAATCAATTCAACCTTCCCAGCTGCAATAGCATCAGCTACCTCTGCTTCATACAAGTTATCCTTAATAATTTCCGCCCTAAGATCTACAATGGTCTTGAATCCTCTCTCCAGTAACCACTTTAGACCTTCCTCTGTTACCTGCCCACCCCTCCAAAATGCAGCCTCAGAATTTTTGGACATTAGATCTTCTTTAGAAGTGGATAAATAAACTGCATTCCAATTTGCAAACAGCATATGACAAGGACAATCATCAAGCCTGGGAAAACCAGAATCATAACATACATTCTTCAACCTCTGCAGTTTCCTCCATACATCCAGGCTTCGATCATAGTCAGGTGTCAAATAGTTTTCAAGAGCAACATGCAAACTCTCACAGCACCTTTTCATCTCACTCCTGAAAATGGCTAGAGGTGGAAGTTTATCCTCCATTGCACTTACTTCTGCACCCTGAAAGGAACTCATGATGGAAGATCTTCCAGAAAGAACATCTTCTCTTCCTTTATTCAAAAGCGAAAGGATGCAGCCAAGCACAGATACTATTTTATCTTCCAACAATGGCTTTTCCTCCGGCGTAAAATCATAAGAAATTTTACACTCTCCAGTCAATGGATTGCACAATGTATCCATCAATGCAGCATGAAGCTGTTCAGCTGCTCTAAATATTCTACAATAAGCCTCGATTTCAGCGATGTCCCCAGGAACTGGACCAATCCAGGGCAGCTGTGATGGATCATGAGACTGACCAATCTTCTAATCAAATATATATCCATGTCAGTCTATCATATGGATGTCTTTCCTAAATCATTAAGTGCCAGTTTGGGAATCACTAGCTTTTGGCTTTTGTTTACATTCCATGGCTTTTTATTCAAAGGCAAAATTCCAAAGTGTTTGGTAATACATAAAAGCTAATATCACAACCCCTTCCACACATGACTTTACAGTCATTTTCAGAAGCTACAATTTGTAGCTTTTGAGAAGCCACAGCCACAACTAAAAGTCATGGCATTCCCAAACAGACCCTAAATCACCATCTTTTATATCAACCATACATATTAGATAGAAAATAAGTAAGAACCAAAACACACAAAGTGGAAATAATACAACATACCTAGAAAATGAGAAAAATTATTCTTGTTGATGCAGATAAATTGATAAAAAGGGAAATAGCAACATCAGGTAGTATGTGAAAGTAACATGTAAGTGGATAACCATGAGCACTAAGAAAACAAGATTGTGAGAGTAAGAACAGCTGAAAAAGGGAGCACAATGTTAGTGGCCACTTCCTTTATTCAATCCCACAATTAAGTTTTCAAACTCAGTTTCTCTAATTTGACAGCTTCTGATGATGGGTCTTGCCCTAGCTCAAAGGATACACCTCTTCTGATGAAAAAATGGAAATGTTACCTTGTCAATTTGCATCAATGTCATTTTGATGTGTGCTTTCAACCCAAAACGATCCGTATAAACCCATTATCATTATCCAAGCATTATTTCACCTTATTAGGTTATCATTTAAGTTCAAGTGTACACTAAACCTTTCAGTGGTACGGAGTCAAATGCTAGAAAACGAATTTATTATGAATAAACTCGATACAATAGTTTCCATAGTTTTATGGGGATGTAACGAGTTCACCAAAACGTCTAATTTTGACTAATCATACAGGTTTGCTATTTCATGTCTATAACTATATTTAAAGCCCAGATTGGTTGTTGGAAAGAAGGAAAAACAGATAATTATGCCCAGAAGCTCTTCTTTAGTTTTTTTCCTAACAAATCTCTCTCTGTTTCAAAGACAAAATAACTTAACAACATTGTTGTTTCAATCACAATTATCTACTTAAGAGTACAATTAACTAGTTACAGAACCAAGCTCATTGAAATTTTGAATTCAACAAGCATAGTTCTCACTACTCAGCGGGTTTTAAATTAATTCCAATTGAGAAATTACATGAAGTGCCAATCAAAAATTGAAGTTCGGTCATAATACTCAGTAAAAAAACCCATTAGCTGATCCAAGAGTTTCAATACGGGCAACATCAAATATTCACGAGTAAAAGTTTCCAAGTCACAGATATCATGCCAATCTTGCCCACATGAAAAAAAAAAGAAAAAAGAAAGAAGGTACCCGTTACTCTCTGATGCATTTAATCGAAAAGGATAGATAAAAGAATACGAAGAGATCAGAAAGAAATCATAAAGTGAGAAGGAGAATGACCTTAGAGTCCAAACCCAAGTTCACAGAGAAAGACTTGGATAACTCCGCACTGACGACAAACTTAAGCTTTCTCTTTAACCTCTCCTTTCTTTGCAAACCAAACCCACAACCCACCAGTTTACTGTCTCTGTTATGAAGCTTGAACGAGCATGGACATGACGTCAATATTCCGGTGACCGGAGATAACCTATTCATGATGATAGACACGTGGAAGAGACATAGCACCATGTGTGAATGAATTTTAGTTTTGGTGTTTGCTGATTGGTTTACTTTTTAATTTTTTAGGATAATAAAATACTGTTTAAGAATTGAGAAAAGAAAAATTGGTTTCGATGTTGTGCATGGCGGACGGATAAAAGATAGCGTTTGGTTGTATTCATGTTTTTAAAAAATTTAAATTTTATTTTTATTAAAAATTAATTTATTTTAAATTTTTTTAATTTTTTAATTTTTTTAAAAAAATTATTATTTTAATATAAAAATATTTTAAAAAATAACTATATTTCCAAACAAGTTAAATCAAGGCAGCTGGTCGGGGGTTTCCTTCCAAAATTACTAAAAATTCAGGGTATATAAAATTAATCAACATATATTCTTAAAAATTATTTGAATTTTGAAAGTGATATTATTGGTAGCCCTTACCTTTTCTAGCTTGTGGTGGTGGAATTTTTTTTTTCTTTTTTTAAATAAAGCTTTTGTCGTGTTGCTTCAAAAGTTTTTTATAATGCTAATTTTAATTTTTAAGAAACTTTCATGCAGTGAGTTAATGGATTTTAATGGTAAATCTTGTAAACTGAATGATTGAAATTAATTTTCTTACTTTCTTGAAATTATTTTTCAGAAAATAGATATATACTATTTACTACTTGGATTCACTCATTCATTTGATGTATAATATCATTTCAAAGAATAATTCTGAGAAAAATACTCGATAAAATTAGCATTGCTCTTTTTCAATGTCAATTCCTCGAACCCTTCATGTGATTCTTTCCCTTTGCGGGGGATTCTCTAATCTACTATGTTTTTCATTTAATATTAATAGTAAATTGATTGTAATTGGAGAGGGAAAATGCAGATATTATTGTTGTAAACGGTAATAGTTCGAGAAAGGAAATGTTTTTCATCGATGGTATGAGCACTTCTAAGACAAATTTTGATCCTTGAAACAATATATTTATATATATAAAAAAATTAAGGATGCAACTATTATTAGCAAGGGCTAAACAAATATTGCCACCACAAAAGAAAATACCGTTACCTCCACTTGGTTAGCTTTACGGAGAATTATTGAAGGCTCATCAAGCAAGCATCTATTAGTCTCCATTTTTCTAGAATTAAGTTAAAAGAAAAAAGGAATAAAATCTCAATATTTAAATATAAAGTCTTAATTAAATTCAAAATTAGAAATTAGTTATGAGCTTTGCTCTACAAAACGAAGATATGCTGATTGTTTTATCGAAGACAGTCTCGTGAATCTTTAAGGAAAACCAAACACATATCAGTTAACAAAATAAACTGCCATAAGTTGCATGAACTATTTCACTAGTTTGCAGATTAAAAAAAAAAATCATTCACTAATTTTGCATCCATTAGAAGAAAAAAAGAAAAAAAAGTTCTCTCGTTCAAGTGACAACTCAATTTTCAACCCTTGAATATTCTAAAATCTAGTCTTTTTAATCTCAAAATCAATACAAATGATTTTGAAATTTAAGGCCCAAAAATAAATATATAAATCAAACGTTGAAAAAGAAAAGGCTAATTAATTAAGATCAATGACTTGTAAGAGTCTATTTAACCTGACCAGCGATTAATTAAGCGTCTGAATAAGTGGAAGATTTCAGTCGACCTTTTCTTTCATCCAAATCTCAAGTCTCTAATTGACAGAACCGAATAGTATGGACCGATATATATATATATATTTGTCAAGCCACTCTTTGGTGGTGTTAGCGTGGCGCTGCCCAATTTTATTGGACAAAAGTAGCCTCAATTGATAGTTGTATTGACTATCTCTTCCTTTCCATTTAATGCTCTCTGTTCCTGAGATACTTCTTACCTTTAAATCAGACAAGGAAGGCGCCTGTGCTTCAGCTCAGGCCATGCTACTTCTGGTACGAACTCTATCTATGAGCATTTGCCTCCCTGTCAAATCTTCTTCATAACCAACAACCTACATTTACAGCATCAAGCACCATCATTGCAATAGAATCCTTCCTCCATTCAATAAGGAAACACGATGTTGCAACTGTGTTTTAACAATCATGTAACTGATAAAAAAAATTTAGACGATTAAAGAGCTGAAACCTGAGAGTCTGTTTGTGTTTCGCTGAAACTATCATATGGTCCTCCATTTGCTTCTTTGGGACTGGATAGCTCATCTCTTCTCCCAGTCCTGAAAAGAACAGAGGAACAACAACAATTCAAAAGAAGTGCACGAAATAAAAGGAGGGGAAAAGGACCTTTACTAGCACAAATCAAGAGGGCACTTTGAATTTGAGATGAGCACGAAAATCTATCTGTTGGCTGACATTCTGACTTTTTCTTGTTCTCAAGATTGTGTCCTCAATAATGACAAGCAGCCCTAATCAAGAGGGCATTTTCGATTTGAGTTAACAAAGAATATTTCTATCCGCTGGCTGACATCCTCTCTTATCTTAAAGTTTCAAGGCAAACAGTCAAAATTACCAAGGGACCAGTTTGAAAAAAAAAAACATATATATAATCATTTATTTGATACTAAAAATACATACTGATTGCAAACATAAACAAAAACTTGCCTACTTAACCAGTGCTTCGGTAACCCGATCACAGAGGGAGAACCCCCATGGCCTTCACCAAGCATTGAACAGTCAGATGAAAATAGCTGTTCTATCGTCAAGGATTAAACAGAAGCAGAAGTCGCATGGTATATATCTAAAAGAATAATCAGGATCTAAGGATACACTCTTATCACACCCACTCCTCCCTGGTGACTTCTGATCTTGAATCTTGTAGGAAAACCAGACACGAATTAGTTAACCAATAAATTGAATGCTAGCCATGCAGTCGAAAAATAACTGGTGTTTTTACCTTGCTTGTCTGCTCCAACAAGTCCTCAATAGCAGCAGCTACATCAGGAAGGTCATGAGAAGATTCTCCATTATCTTTTGCGTTGTCACCTTCAGTGGAATTCATATTCAGGGTAGAATCACTCAAACGAACTCGAGATGAAAGCAGACTCTTCTGATCATTATCTTTAAAAATCTTTGCCTTTTTACAGATATCAATAGATTGTTGGGCCTCTTCCATGAAGCTGTTGATTAAACTACCCCCAATTTGGGCTGATGAGTTTCTAAGGCCTTGTGGCTGAGTAATAAATTGAGATGCATGCTCTCCAGACATCATTTGAACATCTTGTGTAGGAAACTGGCTCTCAGTGCATAATCCTGCCTCCTCATCTTGAGAGGTAATTTCTTTTGGGCGAAACTGATCCACTGCAACAACTTCATTCTGCCAAAACAGTGCAGGTTGTATAAAGATATTTTGTGCAAACAAGTACCACTCTAAATTTCACAAGTTCAAGTGCAAGTGGATGGCGTGTGCATGCATACAAAGAAAAGTATCAGGAATATACCTGCCTGACACACTCGTAAATCCACTCAGATGTAATCAAGCATATGTCCCATTTACAGGCAGCTTCATACTTTGGCCCGCTGGTAAACTTGCACAATAAATGTGTGACTTTTCTAGTCAATTTCTCCACAAATTTAGCTCCAAGAACAAAGCATAAGTTTCTTAATAGCAATCTATCTTTCTCTTCATACTGTGAGATGCAAAAGCGGAATTTTTCAAAACCAGGCAAAGGAATCCGGCAGGGAAGTGGAGAATATATAATATGACTACCAATATCCAGCAGACATCCACCCTTCAATAGCAATTAGCAATCACATTCATTAGCAATTGTAGGAAATGGATTAGCAGACAATGAAGCCACAACAAACAAAACGCAAACAAAAAATACAATAGAAAGAATAAGGAGCTATAGCAGCGGCAGCCAGAAGATTATTAGACAAGTAAAGAGTATTCAATTTAGGCTATTATTCTTGAGGAATGAAAATACTTCTTAAGTTGATGGTAGAAATTGTGTTTTTCAGGATAGCAAAGTTGTGGGAAAAGTTAAAAAAAAAAAATAATTATTCGTACAATCCATGGACTTCTTCTTAGAAGAAAAGGTACCTAATGCATACCTAAAGATGGTGCCTAGTAAAATAAGTGAAATCAAATTGGAGTTCTCAACCTCTTCTTTTTGCGTGTATTTATTTAGGAAAGAATCCATGGACTTTTACTTGAAGAATAATTTAAAGCATCGGCTAAGAAAGGTAAGAAAAGGTTATAGAAAACACCCAAGTGCTAATTGTTTTTCTTCATATCCCAACTTCTCTCCATTTAACATATTCCCATAAAAATCTCTCCCATTTTCTTGTTCCTCCCCCCAATGAAGTGATAAAGTTAAATATGAGGTGGAACATGGATGCATGTGCATGCTATTCTTAACTGGAAGTAGAATCTGAGCCTCTATAATTCAAATCCTGATCAACAAATAATCACATGCCACAATGAAACATTACTAACAAAGAACATCAATGGTTACAAGTCACCCAAGTATACCTCCAAACAAGACCGGACCCAGTGACTGGACACATAAAGAGTCCAGGGATCATCAGCAGACCTAGATATCACACCATGGCATTCAATCATGAAGTGCACTTTCTGTTTTGCTTTATCTATCAATACCTCACCTCCTCCTAGATTGATCCATTGCACAATTTCAGATCTCTGGCAGGAAAAAAATAAAACAATTCAGAACATCACCAGACATTTCATGCAATAATTGAACTGCAATAGTTGGATATGGATGTAGAAGAGAATGCCAAATTCAACTGGTTACCCTATCTTCAGGAAAGCTTTTTGAAAAACAAAATGTTTTCCCCTGAAATACATTTATTGACTTCATCCTTTGAACATCTTGATCACTGCAATCATTTTGCGTCCTTTTTGCACCCTTCTTTGGATCTTTTACAACAGGAAATACATTTTGTTGGGACCACCTCGCAGTCCCTTCCACAGGGATACTCAAATTTATGTTCATTTCTGGTTTCACATCTCTGTTTTCTTTCAATAATGATGGCATTCTAAGGCCAGAATTTGCACCACCAAGCACCTGATCAGAGTGAATGCTTGGATGAACAATGGAACTCTTAGCTTGATTACCAGCCATGCCTGTAATTGTTCCTTTGAGAGAGCTCACAGGATCTACATGATCAGGTTGAGGAGTTAGAGAGCATAACAAACATGCATGACGAGATTTTTAACAGCTTATTTATGAGAACAAAAATTAATCTCAGCAAAACACATAAAAAATAAATAAGTAACAAAATATGTCCAGTCTGATCATGAATAGAACAAAACAAACAAAAATCAAAAGACAGTCATCACAGAGTCATTAGAAAACCTTTGGGAAGAAGTAAATCATATGCAATATGCTGACAGAGAACAGGGATCTCTTTCTTTTCACGATCACAATCTTCAAGCCAGGCAGTTCTAACAACATTAATAACACCAGAAGCCGCAAGCCCTCGTAACTCCTTCTTTTCACTACAGTACATTAAGCATGTGAGAGACCAAGAATGTAAAGAATAAGAGATTCCCCAAATTCACCATGCCAAGCAGAAAGATCAAATCAACAAAATTTGAATTAACTGAAAACATAAGCAAGTTGGCATGGGATGATAATACATGAGAACCATTGCTTAAAAGAACCTGAAACAAATAAGGATAGTGGAAGAAAGCCAAGGCACAGAATGCTTACACCTCTGTCGGAGCCCCAACAACGATATGGGTCAATTTATCATTGAAAGTCATATACCGCGACCCCCCACCTCTCCGCACCATATTAACTAGTTTGCGTAATTCTGGAGCTTCAAAACCAATGAGTGATATTCTACACTCCGACAAGTACATATCACTATCTTCAGATTGAGAGTCATCGGCAACACAACCATCAAGGTTTGTTTCGATTGTTTCCTTTACCATAGGCTTATCACAGTCCACCACTTTTATAGAAACAGGACGATCTGAGAACATAGAAGACATGTTCTGTGAGAGTGTAGCTTCCAAGTCTGGATCTGAAGACCCAGCACACGGAGTAGCAGGCAAATTTGACTCTGAAGCCACTGAGGATGGGACAGAAAGTGTGTTCCCAACACACTTGTCTTGACTGTGGTGTGCAATCATGGGACCCCTTACTGTTTTGCTTGAAGATAGACAACCACCCTGGACAGGATACGACTCCTCATTAAGACATGCTATTCATCAAAGAAGGTGATTTCCAAGTCAGATGCAATTTTTACAATCTCTAAAAACTTGATTGAATAACATGTTATGCATCCAAGAATAAAAACAAAATTACTTCAAAATATTATTTAAATTTATAGCATCTATAATGTAAAACACTACCTTTGCAAGCAATAGACTGATCAAACCATTTCCTCGTTACAATATGAATGTGGCCCCATCTTCTGGCAACCTTGTATTTGTCACCTTCAGGAGCGTACAAGCAGTCAAGAAAACAAATACACAAGCTTGATTACACCTTTAGAAACATTTATCATTCAGGACTGCGAGTGCTTGTACATATATTGCTATCTATTACTATATTTCCCAAGCCCAGAAAATGTATGAGATTTTTAAATCCCCTGAAGAGCAATTGCACAACAGAATCACAGATGCATGTGTGATATACAAGCTTACAACAGTCTAGGATAGGCAAATAAAAGAAAACACATGAGAGGCCATCTGTATGAAAACTAAAATAGACTGAAAGATTTTGTTAACAAAAAAAACACTTAAAGAAAATTGCTGTAATGCGAGATTGAGAGTTAAGAGTATAAAACAGTATCAAAATCAATGGTTTTCTTAAGAAAACAGGAAAGGATATATCAGATATCAAATGTGTACACTTCTTGGTCAGCTCAGCAGAATATTTCCCACCATTTTGTATGATGAGTTTTTCAATCTCCTTCCTTTTATCTGTGAAAATTAGATAACCGGCATTAGAGAAATATATCTTTTCAGCAGCAACAATAAGAAAATAGCTTATATGATAACCTGCTGGAATTCTTGTAACACATATTGTTAATCCAGAAAAAGGAAGAACCCTGTACGATTCCTGAGGAACAACACGGTGCTCATTCCAGCATTGATATAACCAATTAATAGTGACAATTGGTTTCTTCAGCACATTCAAAGCCCACTGCAAAAAGGAAAAGGAAAAAAAATAAAAAATCAGAAGAGCAGTTATAGTATTTATCAATGTAAATTTACATATCCTAACAATATTCTACCTGACCATCTAAACCTCTACAATAAGGATAATAAAGATTGAACAATCATAAAGTAGATTGGCAATGGCCATTAAATGATGAGGTTTCTAAGGCATGTCAAATCCTTGTGGGTGGGGCACTACGAAATCTAATGACAGGACTCGGTCACAACCTCTATCCAGTGTCAATGGAAAATGTTAAGTTTAAACAGCATCATTAAAAAAAACAATTCCTAAAAGACATGCTTGATGACAAGCTCCGGTGGTTAAAAAAAAAAGGAGAACAATCAAGCTCAACAAAATGCATCAATCAGTTTTTGGAAGTCTTAGAAGCTAATTTCTCGCATCACGGACACTAATACACACGCATACAGAGAAAGAGCAGGAGAGGAGAAGTAGAGCAAGGCATGAAACTAATTGTAGTGCTTGTCCACAAACAAAAGAACTATAACAAAAAGAAAAACATTATGAATTAACAAGAGTCGTCAAGAGCTGGACCTTGTACTTTGCAGCAGAAACATTCTTCACTACGACAAATCTAACATCCACAGATGCTTTAGTATGCAACACCCCACCCATTGCTGTTACCATCTGTTCTATCTTAACCTGAAACAAAATAAAAATTATTGGAACCTACAGTATTATACATGTAATAATTGGAGAGGGAAGGACATGGAAACTGAGATTTGGACTCCCAACAATCTTCTGAATTAAAAGAGAGAGAGGCTGGAATGAGCCATTAACCCTTGAACAAAAAGAAAAGAAAAGAAAAAAGAGTGCTCATGACCAAACCCGTTTGAAAATATATATAAATATTGTCTATAACCGTTGAACAAAAAAAAAAGTTGACAATAATTCTTGTATAGTCCCCATCGATAAGCACAATACTTACCTTTTCATCCATGTCAAAGCCAGACGCGAGTACTTTGACACCATCCATTGCAAGGCAGCAAGTGAAGCCTTGTTTAGGAAGTGGTCTATGTTCTTTTGCACAAGAAAGCACACAATGAGGACCTGCTCAATATTACACAAACAAATAAAGATTGTCAATAAACAAAATTCACTTCATTAATAAGCAAGTTATTTCACACAGCCATATCCCTCCTTATTGAAACTAGGCGTATCAGCACAGTAAACAAGAAAACATATATAAAAAAAACTATAAGACAATACCTAGCAAATTACAGCCCTTAGCTTTAAGATCTTCGAATTTCTCCTGAAAGGTATAAAAAGAATCAAATGAAGGTAAAATTGAATTGAAATGTGCAGGAATTGTTTAATTGATAGAACCTACATGATCGGGAGAAGAGATTATGTGGAAATCGTTGGGGCCGTGTCGCGAAGGATCGCAGCAGAGAAATACATCGGCACCGTTGAGCTTGAGACCGTCGAGAAGAGCGTCGAAGACCTCAGGCGGAACCAGGTTCCTGGAAATGAACACGTTCGCTCCCTTGAAAGGCCTCGTATTCAACATCTTCTTCTATCTCTTGCAAATGCTATGGGTAACCGCATGAGAGAGAGAGAGAGAGAGATGACTAGTAAGCAAAAAGTAGTGGAGAGTCTAGGGATTTTATTTGTCTTTTTGGAGGGGAGAGAATTTTAAAAAGTGGGGAAATGTGAAACCACAAAGGGCTAATAAAATGAAAGCGCGGGAAAGGATGGATAGATGGGGTTCTTTATCTATTTTAAAAATGTTTTTAAAATATTTTACAAAAATTATTATTTTTTATTTTAAATTAATATTTTAATATATATTCATGTGAAAAATAATATCTTCATTGCGTTTCCGATCATTGATGTCCCTCCTGTAATGTATGCTTCAACCCTCCCATGGTAAGTCGCTTTTTGATATCTTGGAAAACCCATGTCGTTTCATCTCCTGAAGAAAAGCATGTGATGTCGTTTGCTTGCTTTTATTTTATTAGAGGGTACTGTCCACAACAACGGCACGTCGCTCTATCCTCAAAAGAGCGACATGTCTTACATGATTTCCTGTTTTAACTTCTTCTTGGTTGCTTAATGCTAATGGTCTGTTTAATGGACCTAAAGGGGTTGTCCTGTCAGCGAATTTTGCTTTGGGACTCTTACATCTCATTACCAAGGCTCAGCTCTCTGTGGTATAAACTTATCACCACGGCCTGTTTGCAAGTCTCTGTTTCAGTTCTAAAGCACAAAACCACCGAGGCTTGACTTTTTCTCAAAAGCAACCGGCCTCCTTCCATCCATCTGCCTAAATCACAGTTTGCTCTGACAGTCAGATATCACTGCTAGCCACTATCAACTACAAAAAAACAAGGCGGCGGATCAAACTAAAGAGCAAGCAATAAATAGAACAGAAAGTCTCAAACCGATGCCTCAAAGCAGGGAATATTGCACAAGCAATCTGCATCTCTTATCTGAGATGAGATGAGATGAGATGATACTTCAATTCACAACTCGCCAAACAAGACAATTCAATTGCAGAAATGGTATCAATCAGCTAGTCAGAATTGATGAAGCTGTGAAGAAATGCAAAGGCAAAGAAAAAAAGACTTATGTTATACAATCACTTTTTTGGTGTAGACATCCTAGTCGAACTATTATTAAGTCAGCTAGATGGTTCGAAACTCGAAGGGGCAGTTGATGGAAGGTTTAACTTTTGGGGGGGAAGAACAGAAGCATGCTTAAGTGACTTGTGTCTTTCCCCACTAGATTGGGGATGCAACTTCTCTGAACGGAGATGTGTTTCATCCAACTCTTGTTCTGGTTTCCTCTTTACCTTCTTCTTTGTCAGAGCACCATCAACACCCATCTTTGATTCATCCATGGAATTGCTTGAACTTCCTTTTGGCTTCTCTTTGAGTTTGTCCACTACAAGACCGTTTGCTGAAGGACTGGGTAACCGAACAGATGCTGCTGCGGAATTGGAAACTGGCTTACTAGCTAAAGCCAAAACAGGACCAGCCATTTCCATGGCCACCCTTTCTTGCACATGTGGCTGAGCAACTAAACCAGACTCAGCTCGAACACCCTCCTCTTGTTTAAGAGTCAACATCTTTTTACTCTTCATTTTCTCCAGATCCTAAATATTACAAATCAATTTCAACATCAGCATCCCAAGAAAAAAGAAAGAAAGAAAGAAAGCAGAAGATGCATGGGATTTCAGAGTATTTCACATAATGACCAACAGAACTGGTGGTACTAAAAGACAACTAAAAAAACAAAAACTTATTTCTATAACAAGAAGTAAAGGTCCTTGCAGTAATAAAACAGTAGGCATCACTAATTCCAATATATAACATCTACAAACCACAGTAGATGTTATATTCCATTGATAGAAAAACCTCCACTCCTGTTTTAATCGTACTTATACAAAAAAAAATATCTGGCTTGAGTCTACATAAAGCAATCTTTTGTCAACTTAAACAACTTTTTGAGACCCACAAATGCCAACCACTTCATAAATCACAATTCACCACAGCATAGTCCAGCGTTATATGATTAGGATTGTAAACTAAGACTGTCAAGACATAGTTCCAGTTATATTATTTAAAAAAAAAGAAGAAGCATCTAGGAAATAGTAACCTTCATGTTTCAAATACAAGATGGTTGGGGATGGTGGGAAGCAGAGTTAGATATGAAGAACTTGCATACCTTATTTCTGCAGTATACAACCCTTCGTCTCTCTTTTGCCCTACAGATTGCACGCTTGATCCCATGGTTGTCCATAAGACCACTTGGCCACAATTGTGCAAGCTAAATCACAGATGAAATAGACCGTGAAAAGCATATTGGAGAAAACCAAATCAGATTTCAATTAGACTTCATAAACAAAAAGAATCAGCACAAGAGAACATTGCCAGAAGGGCAAAGAAGTTGGTGATAGTATAGCTGTAGAGGGCAAATAACTTTGGAAAATGGATGTCGTCTTTAAGAATATATTTGGCATATGAAAGCACCAAGAATATATTTGGCAAATGAAAGCACCACGAAACATGTTTGGGGAAAAGAAATCACAACCTCCACATACAACTTTCTGACTTGTGGACCTGAATCTTCATCCAAACCCTATAATCATCAAGATCAGAGCAAAGGATGAGATGCATTGAGAAAAAGATTTCCACAAAAAAAAAATTAAGGCATTCCAAGCAGGTATGTACCTCAACAAAAAGGTCATAGAGATCACAAATCTTATCCTCCAACACAACATCCATGCTAAATTTCTTTTTAAGGGCCCCTTTTTCTTCAGAACCAATTTCTTGAAAATCATCAGATGCTCCAGCTTGCTGAACTAATGCCTGAGAAATCATTGGATCAATTCTACAGTGTTTAAAAAGCAATAGAAGTTAGCATGCAATGGTCAAGGAACATTCATGCTTCCATCAATAAGGTGCTGTAAAGGCATCATTAATTGATAATCAATTATATCAAGATTTCAGATGCAAAAGCGCTAGTATTCAATTAATTCTTGACAAGAATTTCACCAATCAGCATTTAATATGTTTTATCCTTTCAAAAAAAATAAAGAAACGAAAAGAAATGATGACTAGGGAAATATGTAAAAAACAGTTTCATCTACCATTGACTTCTAGATAAATCTCCAGTGAAAAGAGCATTGTACCTGAAGGCCCTAAGCAACAGTTCTGAAAGCCAGTCTGAGTTTGTGTGTGTGTGTGTGTGTGTGTGAGAGAGAGAGAGAGAGAGAGATGTATCAACATACATTAGACTCCACAGAAGGGATACATGTCGTAATCATCTCGGCAACCTCCTTCTTTATCTGTTGAAACCTATTATCTTTCTCCTGCTTCACTGACAAGCCTGTGTTAATCATTATTTTCAAGTTTCTCTGCATCAAAAAAACGAGAAGCTCAGAAAATTTCCACAAAAGCTGCAAACGATATTGAAAGCCAAGGCGCGTAAAGACAGCGATGATAATACAGACTTCATTCATTTTCATACTAACAATTACTACCATGTTTTCATTTAATCTGTCATAATGCTATCATGGCAACGTAGAGAGCTTGAATGACCACAGAAACTCTTCCAATATCAATAGATTAAGTGATGTGATTGTGGTTAGTGGTCTTTCAGATTAAGATTGTCTTGTTCTTGATTCTGTGATTTGATCATTTCCATCTCTAATTAAATTTTCTTCGATCTAAAAAAGGTAAATTGTTCATTTTATATTCAGTAGTAATAAAATGAAATGTATCAATGAGAAGTGGTGACTTAAAACTGGTTTCCCAGATTCAATTCTTCAGAATTTCTTAAAACTAAGACGAGAGTGACAGGATTTAAAGCACCAAATAGCTAACTTAATACTACATCCACAAGGCGCAGCAACCACAACCATCATCCAAACACTTCCCTCAACTACTTGGAGATATCACAGATGAGAATTGTGGTTGCAATCTGGGAGAGGGAGGGGGGAGAAGAGGGAAGCAAAGCAACCATATTTAAGAGTCATGTCTTCAATTTCTACAAGAAGATACCTTTAGTGTTCTGAGCTGAATTAAGTGACCAAGAATACTCATTAGACGATTCAGTAACTCTTTTGACATTTTCCCTTGGCTTGCCTGTTGCAACCATTGGAAAGTAAACATTTTACATTCTTTGCAGCCTCCATGTATAACTATCAAAAACAAGAAAAGCAAAGAGCACGCAATGAAAAGTGTTTAAAAAGTTAAGAATTATAGTACTGCTAGTCTGGCAACTTTGGCAAGCTTCAGCTTTATTTCTGTAGGCAATCTTCTTTTAATTGCCTGGGCTGAAGTATCAGTCTCTTGATTCTCCATAGCAGGTGGCCTTGCTGTAATTTTTACACAGAGAAGAATATTTCAATTTGCAAGAAACTTGCACATATTATAGTCATTGGGAGTGTATATGTGACAAGTATTTTTGAGCTTACATTCTGCAACCATCTTCTCTAACTCCCTGATAGCCTTCTCTAGTATTGAACTTTTAGGCCTGACACTAGAACCATCCTTTCTGTGGACATGTGAAGTTTTCTGCGAAGTGTTACATTCAAAATCAAGACAAGCAAGATGAACATGTTATCAAACTGACATAAATGGTTCTAAAATAATTTGCACATGCATGCGAGCATTAGAGACTATTTTCCAACACTGCCTTCTCCTCTCCAAAAAAATAAAAAACTATAATTATTCCAAATATTTCTCTCTGAAACTCATGGGGCACAGTTTAATACCCAGTGAAGATTCAAAGTTATATCTGCATGTAAGAGTTCAACGAGTAAATTCACAGATACAACATCAGGATCTTCATTTCCAGATTTTGCAGGGTTGCAATGTATGGATATCTGAATCCATCTTAAAAATAGAGCTAAATGCTAATGCCAATATTACTAATTTTGGATAAAAAATCTCAAAGGAAAAGAAGTTATAAAATAAAAAAATGTCAGCTTACTGCTGCTTGCGTGTAAATCTTGCCATCAGAAATATTAAGATTGAGATCAGGAAGTTCACGGACCCCATTCTTTTCTTTTGATCTAACTGATGATTCCAGATCTTCAGCATTGTTTACCGTTTTTGCAGTTTGCAACTTGGGTTGCACATAAGCACTTTTTTCATGAGACTTCTGATTTGAAGAATCAGAGAGTCCACTTGCATCTTTAGGTTTGCTAGTGAGGTTCTTAGGCTGGAGGCCTCCTGTCTTTGACTTTTCAATATCCTGTGTTTCTGCCAGGGATGCATAAGCATCACCATTTGAACCTCTCACTGACAAAGACGGATCCAACTTCATTTTAGTTTCTGCAGATTTCTTTTTGGAAGAATTTCCAGGTGAATTTGATTGACTCTGGAACTTTACATTCTCGTATTGTTCACTTATCATAGTCAAATTTTGAGACAGGTTTGAAGAGTTCTTTCCAGGAGGCGGTGCCAACTTCTCCACAGTTGACTTTCCCAGCTTTGCAAGTTTATTTGAAATGCGACCATCATCAGAGTCATTAGGTGCCTTTAATAAATCTTTTCTTTGCCTTTTCTTCGGTTTCTCATTTGGCACAACAGGAGGTTCATTTCTTGCAAAAAATGAAACAAAAGGAATCAGAAAAGAGAAAAGCAAGACACTTTCAAGATGAAGAAAGGAAAAGAAAATATAAACATGTGTTATCCCTAGATATAAATTACATATAAACCATTTTCAACCAAGTCCACAGATGAAGTTACAGAGTCAGCATTGCCAAGATACTGGTTAGCTTAAGCACCAAAAGACAGCACATGGTTAATAATCATTTTGCAGTTGACAGCATGAACTGTATAACTCTTACTCCTATCATAAAGGTCATCAACATGTGAAAGCCTGAAAAAGCTGAAAATCCTTTGAATGTGGAAGCTTTATGCACCAACAACGCTTATTTAAATTTTTTAATTCCACTACCCTGAAATCACTACAACACACCTAATTTGGATCTGGAGCATCTTGAACAAAGCACAGTCTAAGAACAGTTTGACAGGAGACCAGATTTTGTGCTAAAAACATCTAAAATAGTCCTGATATATTGAAGCTGCAGGATCTTCATATTCTCTTCAAGGGGTCAGCAATCTTGCATGTGAGAGGGTGTGAGAAATCTTCATCGCACAAGTTTTAGCATAATAAGGATTTTTCTGCATCAAAATCCAATTCAATCATGCCCCCGAACAAATCCATTTCTATATCCTTCAGTGCTATATAATACCTACTATCTCGTTAGGTTATTACTGAGTAATTGAAGGAAGAGAAAAAGGGGAGGCTTCTAAAAAAGGCAACTATACTGTCTACATTCTATAAGTGACAATCACTGGTTGCAAGGAGCAGAGATCTCTCTACTCCATTGTTTGACTCCTGCATCATATGATGCTATCTACCACAATAATTCATTTGAAAAGAACATAAAAGATCCAGTTGCAGTGAGATATTCTACCCCAATATTAAAGCACTTTTTTTTTTGTGGGGGGGGGGGGGTTGGGGGAAGCAAAGGCTAACCAACAGGAAATGGAAATAAATGGATGGAGCTATTATTCAATAAAACAAATTTGTGGTCATTGAAGTACAAGCTCTAAAAAGGTTCAGAGGCAACTCACATGCGTTCCAGCTTCCCCCTGTTAACAAAGAAGCCATCATGTTTTATTGCTGAATTATCAACTTCAAAGTATTCATCCTGCAGAAGAAATATTTTAACAAACAATGTAAGCCTCTTCATAGTCGAAAACCACTTTCACACAATGATAATACTGGAAGACACAGCTGCACAAATACTGACAAAGAAATTCAAAGGATGCAAACTCCAGTTAAAGGTACCAACCAGCTCAGCATCATCAATAAAAGAATCTTCTGTATCATACTGATCATCGTCAGGCACATCCATTAGATCCTCCTCGTCGCTGCTATCCTTACCCTGTGAAGGATTGAAGTCGTGTTAGCAAATGAAATGTCATTTACATTGACTATATCCTCACACACATCAATTAGGACTATGCACGTTCAACTACAAGCAAAAAGGAAATAACACGTGGAGCTAAGTATAGCATACCGTGTAAAGACGCTCAATCTTCTCGATTACCGCACTGAAACGATTTGGAGGAGGGTCCTCATTCACTTCATTTTCAGTCACCGGAGCCTAAAACAAAATTATCTAACAATTAATCACTATAAAGAACTAATTCCAGGTACCAGCTAACTACAATTTATCCAAATACATTGCAAATTTAATTAGTAATTAAGATGAATAAACACACATAAGCAATGGCATAAACATATATAGTTCTAAGTGATTGAGTATTGGAAATGGAAGGGAGCTTACGGGGGCAATTCGAGACTCGAGGTTAGGGTGAGCGTTAACGGGAGGCGGGTCTGGTGCGGGGGGTGCGGATCCACTATTGACCTTATTGGCGTCTTTCATAAGCTTTTTCCACGACACGAATGTTGTCTCTCCGGGTCGGAGCTCCACAGTGAATATTTGCCTGTCTCCTAATTTCACATACGACGGCGTTAACCTTGAAGATGACGATTCTCCTCCGCCACGGCTGCTCCCTTCCTCCATCGAGACAGTGCAAGGTCGGGTCAGAATTCTAGGGTATGGGAATTGAGTGGGAATCGGATAATTCAAGACTCGGGAAACATGGAAGAGGAAAAGAAACCCTAGGAGGAGATGTTTTAGGAAGAAGGAGGAGAATAGCTGGGCGGGATGCCGAAACGGTTTTGTGGGGTTTAACTGGAAAAGTGAAATATTTTCTGTTTTTGTAATTTTCTTGCGTTTTCTTTCCCGAGAAAAATCGGGGGAGGGAAAGGGCGGGTCATGGCCCGTTTTGACAATTTAGCCCGACCCGGTAATGATAAGAGGG
>Ga0325414_1000718_pt1 | contig 28901 bp, 24 predicted proteins | sample PopdelMetagenome_8_FD_206183 | JGI IMG/M metagenome (GOLD analysis project Ga0325414, IMG submission 206183) | Populus deltoides microbial communities from Bellville, Georgia, United States - Leaf-PdKOR-R3 | ecosystem: Host-associated > Plants > Phyllosphere > Phylloplane/Leaf | place: USA... | reverse complement strand
AATTAATTTCAAATAAATTTTTGAGGTGGATATTATTTTTTTTATTAGTTTTAGTTTGTTTTTTCAAATCAAAACTATATATGCTAGGCCGGTTTTGTTGCCGCATAAAAACTAACAAGTTATTTTCGAAAGAATTTTCACTACTAGAAAATTAGTCAAAACTAGTTTTAATTTATAATTTTCTAAGAATTTATTTATTATTTTTTATTACATTGCAGAACTTCAAAACTAGTCGTTTGAGAAGTGACTTCCCTCAAGAAACACTAAAATTTTAAAATTAGTCATTTGAAATACAAACTACCTTGTCAATGAAAAATTCAAAGATTTTTAGAAATGGTGTAATTATTTTAGCAACCTACCCATTGTATAAAAAAAATTAAATACTTTTCAAAAATGATCTAATTATTCCAGAGAACCTGCCTATTAGCGTGAGAAACTTGAAGAATTTTCAAAAGTGATCTAATTATTCCATGCGACTTACCTGTTTATGTGAAAAATTCTATTTATTTCTCTTCATTTTCTAAAAATTGAAAAGTAATTTCAAATAAATTATTTGAGGTGACTATTATTTTTTTTATTAGTTTTAGTTTGTTTTTTCAAATCAAAACTATATATACTAGGTCGGTTTTGCTCCCGAATAAAAAACTAACAAGTTATTTTCAAAAAATATTTCACTACTAGAAAATTAGTAAATAGTAACAAAAACTGTGTAAATTTTTTTCACTATGTAATTGCTTATGAAAATTGTGATGAATAATTTTTTTTCTTTTTCAAATAAAATTATTGATAAATTAAGTTTAGTTGGTATTTATCAACAGAACAAATGAGATATTAAAAAATAAAAAATATTTTAAAAACATGTCGCCTATTATGTCGGTAAATTAACATATCAGGACCCACTATGACTAAAGCCGGAAGGAGACCAGCATCAACTAAAGATAACAAAGCCAGCACTCGAAGGAATCCTTGTTTTCTATTTTAATGACTTACACATGCTAAACAAAAATAAGGAGACAATTATTTATAGTATTACCGTAGATGTCCCTGAGAGATCACCATTGCTTTAATGGGTTGATGTTTCGGGCCTGTTTGTTTCTGCGTTTCAAAAGCGCTTTTGACAAAATTTGAAAATTTTTTATTTTTTTATTAACTTCAAATTAATATGTTTTTAGTGTTTTCAAATCATTTTGATGTGCTGATGTCAAAAATGATTTTTAAAAAATAAAAAAACATCATTAGCATGTATTTTGACACGAAAAGCTATTTGAAAAGCAACCGCAACCACACTGCCAAACACACTTATTAATTTAGTGTGTTTGGTAGTGTGGTTGCGGTTGCTTTTTAAATAACTTTTCGTGTCAAAATACATGCCAATGATGATTTTTTATTTTTTAAAAATTATTTTTGACATCAGCACATCAAAATGATTTGAAAACACTAAAAACATATTAATTTGAAGTTAATAAAAAAATAAAAAATTTTCAAATTTTGTCAAAAGCACTTTTGAAACGCAGAAACAAACAGGCCCATTAATATGGGACAAAGATGAATCTAGGGGTGGTCTCGCCAGATGGTAGATGGTTGCTGACAATTTAAAACTTGAAACCCTAGGAATTTTTTTAAAAAAAACAAAATAATTCTCTTTTTAAAAGTTAAATTTGATTAGAATTTAAAATTAAATTTAAAAATAAATAACTAAAATTATCATATCTTTTTTAAAACTAAAGACCAGGAGGGCAAAAACATCCCTAACTTTTTTTTTATAAGTTGAAAAATCACTTTCTTGATCAAAAGTAGTCCTTAATTGCTTAATTTCAAATCTAACATCTCCTTAAAAATCAAAATAAAAGGAAATAGGGTTAAAATTAGGTTATAACAATTGCTCCTTATTTACAACACTTACGATATATAGTTTTGTAAATGGCATTATATAATAAGCTTGTAAAGATAAAATATATGAAATCAACTATTATTACTATTATTTATTTTATTATTATTCTTTTTACCTTGCAAAACTTCAAAACTAGTCGTTTGAGAAGTGACTTTCCTTGAGAAATACTAAAATTTTAAAATTAGTCATTTGAGAGGCAACCTACCTTGTCAATGAAAAAATCAAAGATTTTTAGAAATTGTCTAATTATTCTAGACGACCTGCCCATTGTATAAAAAAATCAAATATTTTTCAAAAATGATCTAATTATTCCAGACAACCTACCTATTAGTGTGAGAAACTTGAAGATTTTTCAAAAGTGGTTTAATTATTCCATGCGACCTACCCGTTTATGTGAAAAATTCAGAAAATTTTCAAAAGTGGTATAATTGTTTCAGGAGACTTGCTCATTTGTTAAGTACATAAAAGTGATTTTACGAATGGTCTTATTTTCCAGGTGACCTATTTATTTGTGAAATATATGAAAGTGATTTTAACATTACTCTTATTTTTTGGTGACTTACCCGTTTGTGAAATACATGAAAGTGAATTCAACATTAATCTTATTGTAATGGGTGACCTACCTAATTATGAAAAATATAAAGATTTTTCATGTTGGTCTAATTCTCTTAGGCGATTTGTCTAGGTAAAAAATACAAAGATTTCTCAAAAGTAAAAAATTTAGAGAAGTATTTTCAAATTTGACCATTTTAAGGTGGCCTGCCTTCTGATAGACCATATCAGGGATTTATCTTATGATTTTTCCTGCAAAAACACATTGTTCAATAATTTTAAGTTAGATGACATGCAAGCATCTTTACCTAGTTTAAAATATAGGTCCTCATTTCTTCTCAATCTCTTTGTTGCTTGATTGACGGGGTCTATTATTTCTGATCACTTAGGTTTTAGCCTACTCATGCTGACCTATTTAAGTCTTTTCCAGAAAATATATAATTATACACAGCTCAACCATTATGGTACCCATCACGATCCATTTACTTGCTGAATATTCTGTCTCGTTGATCATTTTAAGAGGATCATTCATTATTCCCTTGTCTCTCTGCTAATAATATTCAGTGTTACTAGTTATCTTAAAAGGATCAAATTGTTTTTTGTAAATAAAAATGTCTATTTGTCTTATTGTAGGAAACATTCCTTTTTATACTGTTACCTTAAAGAGATCAAATCTCCTTCTAAAATACAACATTGCACCTTTATAATAGTCATTACCTCTAAGTATGCTTTGTTAATGACTCAAACAAACAATGGCTTTGAACAACCTTTTTTTTGCTTGGTTTTAGTGAACAAATATTTAACCATAATGATTTTTGAAATCTTGAACATCTTTTATTTTGAGAACAAAGATTATTCTGATGTGAGTTTAAAACACTTTTTTTAAAAAAATCTTACAACTCCGTGGGATTTATTTTTTATTTTTTATATTTTGTTTTTAAAGAAGGGATGATTTGTTCTTGTGTTGGCGAGATTAAAATTGTTGAAGGTACATGATGAGGTGACCTTCTGTTTTTGTGGGTTTTAAAGCAAGAGACTTAAGTAAAAGCTTGAGGTTTTGTTTGAGAAAGATTTATCTCTTTTTTTTAGTACTCATTTTATCAATATGAATAATAACAAGTAGCTTGCTCGCAATGTCATAACTTCTATGAAAAAGTCTTTTTTATTTTGAGAGCACCAATTATTGGTCCATATTGCTTCCTTGCTTGTTTGATTAGAAAGGACTTTTAAAGGCACGCAATATAGGCTATGACTCATGGCTATAAAAGAAAGGGATTTATAAAGCTTATAAAGTGTTTCAAGGTTTTAAAGACTCATGATCATTATCATTTGCTTGACTAATTATGTCTTTCAATCTTTTTTCTTTTGTTTTTTTTTTATTTGCCCTTTTTTATTGTTTTGGTAGGGCATCCTTATTTTGTTTTGACTATCACTTTTGCTTTTGATTTTTATATGCCCTTTAGCATTTGAGTTTATCGGGCTCTTTTGCCTTTTGGCATTCTCACGGCTTTTTGATAATTAAAATGTCACTTGCCCTAGTGTGGGTGCGATTCTAGTCAGGATTTTTCTGAAGAAAAATTATATAGGCTCAAAAGGGGGATTACAAGGAATATATTCATTTTTTTAATGTGAAAGAGATAACAAAGATGACCTTTTTTCATTTCAAGTGCAAATGGTTAAAATCAATAAACTTTGACCTTGTCTCATAGTTTTGAAACCCGGCCCGGCCCGACGGGTCAACCCGGGGCTGGAACCAGGCCGGGTTGATAAAAAATAGAAAAAGTCATGACCCGGTGTGACCCGGCCGACCCGATGACCTGATTGACCCAGCAAAACCCGGTCAAAAACCCGGTTGCAACCCATTGACTTTTGTTTTTTATAATAAAACGACGCCGTTTTGTATTTTTTTTAAAATAGGGATTGACCCGGTGACCCGGTCAAAACCCGGAACCCGGGCGGCCACCGGGCCGGGTTTAAAACTATGCCTTGTCCAGTGTAATATCTGAACTTTACGAAGAGATGTATTTCATGATTCCATGATCATTGAATCCACTACATGTAATTATAGGTACAACTAAAACATGGCTAAAGAGACATAATGTGAGGGTGACTCCTCGTTTTATAATTCATATATTCTTGTTTAGAATTTAGTCACCTCAATAAGGGAGTTGTTTAACTTATTTGTCATCTTATAAATAGAATGTCAAATGTTATTTTAAACAAAAATTGAATTATTTATGAAGTCAAAAGAAAGTTTAGATTTTTGAAATTCCATTAGGGAAAATATTTTTGGTAAAATAAATGAGCCGAGTCTACGAGATCATGCAGGGCTATAAATGCGTGTTTGTGGGTTCTTTGGTATCGAAAAATATGGAAGATATGCAAATAAAATTTCTAGGCCAAAACTTCATTTTATTGATTTGATGAAAACTTATACATCATGGATTTTTGTTTTACAGAATCAGAGTTTTTGGGCCTAATCAAATCTTCTCCATTCATTCCTGTCAATAATAATGCTCCTTTTAAGAATGTCTTCTTCACTACATACGGACCTTCATAATTTGGAGCCCATTTACCATGTTCTTCGCCAGGTAGTGGTAGAGTTTTTCTTAACACGAGATCTCCTTCCTTGAACTTCCTTGGTTGGAATTTCTTGTCATACGCTCTAGCCATCCTTCTTTGGTACAATTGATGATGGCAAATTACAACTAATCTCTTATTGTTGATCATGTTTAGTTGCTCATATCGTATTTTAGTCTATTCAACCCCCTCAAATTTAGATTTTATAAGGACCCTTAGAGAGGGAATCTCCATTTCCAAAGGTATCATTGCCTCCATCTCATAAACTAGTGAATAAGGTGTAACCCAGTTGATATCCTTATAGCTACTCGGTATGCATGAAGAGTATAAGGAAGCCATTCATACCAGTCTTTGTAGGTAACCATTATTTTTTGAATAATCTTTTTTATGTTCTTATTAGTAACTTCAACAACGTCATTCATCTTTGGTCTGCAGGGGGTGAATTATAATGTTTGATTTTTCATTTAGCACATAATTATGCAATCATCTTTCCATTAAAGTTTTGGGCATTATCGGCCACTATCTTTTTAGGTAAACCATACCTACAAATTAGGTTTCTCTTAATGAATCGCTTGACTACCTTCTTAGTCACATTAGCATAGGAGCAGACCTCTACCCATTTCATAAAGTAATCAATTGCTACAAGGATAAACCGATGTCCGTTGCTAGCTTTTGGATTAATCAGACCAATCATATTTATTCCCCACATTGCGAAGGGCTAGAGTGATATCATGTTGAATAAAGGCATTAGAGATGCAATGATATTGTCATTATACAACTGACATTTATAGCATTTTCAGATAAATTATATGCAATCTTTCTCCATAGTCATCCAAAAATATCCGTCTCTTTTCATTTGCCTATTCACATGGGTGGTGCAGATTCCTCCGTGTACTTCTCACAAGGCTTTATTGGCTTCTATCTTATTTAGACATCTTAGTGAAGTCCCATCAAATAACCTTTTATATAAGATCTCTTCGTCTATATAGTAGTACTCTATTGTCATTCTCCTCAAGGTTTTCTTATCTATATTTGATGCTCCCAAGGGATATTCTTGATATTAGATGAATCTCTCTATATCTGTATACAAAAAGTTGCCATATAGTTCCTCTTCTCCTAAACAAAAATAAGTAGGAGAGCTCCTGATCTCAATGTATATGGGTTGTACTCTAATACCACAATCAATTATAACCATTAAGGCCAAAGTTGCCAAAGCATCAACAAACTTATTCTTATCTTTTCCTAAATAAGTAAACTCTATCTGATCAAAATCTTTAGCAAGTTAGGAGAGATATTCTTGGTTTGGTCTCAGTTTCTCATCCCTCGTCTGTTATTCACCTTTTACTTGGTAGATTATCAACATCAAGTCCTTATATACCTTTAATTTCCTTATCTTCATCTCTAATACAACTTCTAATTTGTAAATACAAGCCTTATACTCAGCTGTATTATTTGTGCAATTAAATTGCAACTTGATTGAAATAGGATATTGCTTTTCCTCTGGAGAGATTATTACAACACCGGCCCCATTACCAAACACATTTATTAAACCGTCAAAATACATGGTCCATCATTCATTTTTTTCTTCTTTTTCCACTACCAATACATCTTTATCAGGGAAGTTCAAGTTTGATAGTTCATAATCCTCAATGGCATTATCAACAAAATGATCAGTAATTGCACTTCCTTTCATAGATTTTCTTGTCATATAGATGATATCATATTTAGCTAACAACACTTGCCATCTGGCTATTCTACTCAACATGTAAGGCTTTTCAAATATATATTTTAGAGCATCTATTTTTAAGATCAACCAAGAGGTGTAATACAACATGTATTATCAAAGCCTCTTTTCACTCCATACCAAACTACAACACATTTTTAAGATCAACAAAGTGGTGTAATACAACATGTATTGTTGAAGCCTCTTTTCACTTCATACCAAACTACAACACGACTTTTCTATCATACTGTAACAAGGTTCACACTCAGTGAATTTCTTACTAAGGTAATAAATGGTTTGCTTATTCCTTCCAGACTCATCATGTTGTCTAAGCACACAACTTATAGCTGATTAGTCACTGTTAAATACAAAAAAAGAGGCTTTCCAAGTACGAGGGGTACCACTAGAGGTGGCTTTTAAAAATACTATTTAATCTTATCAAAGGCTTCTTGACAGTGTTTATCCCATACCCTATGATTCTTTTTTCAGAGTAGTCGGAAGATTGGTTCACAAGTGGTTATAAGTTGTAAAATGAATCGAGCAACATAGTTTGTCAGAACCCATTTTTGGGTTATTCCCCAATTCATATTTTTTCTCTATTCAAAAAATACAAAAAATAAAAAATATTATCAAAAAAATATAACAGTGAAAAGAGGATGCCAGAGCACCTTAAAAATGATTAAAAATTGGTTGAGGAGGTTCAAAATTACAAAGATTAAAATTTGACAGTATTTTATTTCAGATATTCATGGACTCAATTAAATTTTATTGAAGGTTTAATTGAATTTATGGAGGGTTTGATTGCAAGAAAAATTGATTTTGAAGTCAATTTAGCTTTAATTAGAAGAAATTGAAGTTCCGAAGTGAAATTGCACTAATTCAAGACCAAGGACCAAAGTGAAAAAGACGGCCAACTTTAGGGCCGCTGTTTAATTTTTGGCAGGGATAGAATTGCATTGATTTTTAAATCAAAATTGCAATTTAGGACTCGATTGATATACCCGGTTTTCGTCAAAACTTCCAAAATACAAAAAAATTTGAAAAAAAGAAAAAAATATTTTTGTTCATACGACCAAGTGTCTCAAAGCTAAAAAAATCATATTGTGTTTTTCATACACCAAAAAACAACGTTTTAGCATGCATTTTGGTTTTAATAACCAGTTTATTAAAGTCAAGAGAACATTGGCCAAAATTTCAAAAACAACAAATTTTTTATTTTGTTTGTCTTTTCGTATCCGGGGTATGACATTACACATAATACATATTTCGGATATTAAATTCTTTTTTCTCGGATGCTAGAACGACTAGGTTTTACCCCATTAAGATAAGAACCTCGTTATTAAGGAGGGTTTTTCTTGAATTTTAGACAACTCAACAATCAAAAAACGCAATAAGACCACAGTTTTTTATCATACATTAAAACAATGCAGCCTACCTTAGGTAGGACGTAGTTGGGGTGCTAATACCTTTCGTTTACGCAATTAGTTTCCGTACCCGATCTTTGAGACCAGTTAGGGTTCCTAGTGACGAGAATACTAAGTGACAACTCCCATTCAAATTTTCTACTAATAAGAGACAAGAATTCTTTGTCTCTCCATATTTGCCAGATAGACCTTTCCATTTTTACCTGAGAATGGTGGACGATCGTCGCGACGCCGCATACGTGCGATATAGTTTAAGCATCCCAAAAAGCTTTAAACTTTCTTTTACTCTTAAGAGCTAGTATAGCTTGTATGACCTTTATTTTATCAGGGTCTACTTCTATGCCATTATTACTTACCACAAACCTTAGTAGCTTCCCCGATTTCACCCTAAATATGCATTTCACAGGGTTCAATTTCAATTGGTATTTCCTCAACCTTTTAAACATTTAGATATGATTTTATTCTTTTTTAGACTTAGCAGTCATATCATTTATGTACACCCTAATTTGTTTATGCATCATGTCATGAAAAAGTGTCACCATTGCTCGTTGATGAGTTGCTCCAACATTCTTTAACCCTAATGACATCACTTTATAACATAAAGTTCCCCACGAGATGATAAATATAGTCTTCTCCTTGTTTTGCTCAGCCATTTTAATTTGAAAATACCCGAAGAAACTTATGTACCACAACCTCGGTATCTAAACCAGACATATTAGCATATGACCAGGCAAAAATATCAACATATTCTTATAAAAAGCAACCAACTCATTTCTCATATTAGAGGTGATTAGTATCCCAATTTTCAATTCTCTTTTATCTTGTTTAATGCCTATATTTATCAATTTTAGCTCTTTTTTTGCAGGTTCCTATATATACTCAAATTGTTCCACTATCGTTGTAAACTTTTTGATGTCTTTCTTCTCATATTCTTTTTCATCCATTGCAATTATAGTTTTATCAAAGTTGGGCTAATTATTCTCAATACAGTGGGTTTATGAATTTATCAACCATCCGCTTTTAGATTTCCTGAAAGTGAAAAGTGTTTTGGTTATGAGTGTATAATTTATATTTAGAAAAATAAATAGGCAAAATAAGAAGGCATAATTAAAAGAAAAATGCATAATCTTATTAAAATTTAAAAAGAGAAAAGGCTCAACAACAAAACCTTATTGCCAATATCTTGAGCCATGATTATCAGCAAGGTACATTATTTAATCAAAATAAAAGCATATAGGTTAAGTATATTATTACTTTATGAAAACAATCGGAGCTTCCTGAATATCCCAATTGTTCAACTCTTTCCCATTGGTTAACTTTCTCATAAATTCAGATGGGACGTCTTCTAAAGTGCCAATAGTTAGTTAAGACAACAATTTACGAGGATTCTCTCTACCCTTAAGGTCTTTTTTATGGTCTTCTTCTTTAATCCTTTCAAGATAGTTGATAGTAGTACCAATGAATTCTTTTCTTAGACTTTCCAGCTCATTTTCAGCCTTTACCATATGTGTAAATTGTGGAAATGTTATATGAATAAGTGAGATTTCTAAACTGTATTTATTGGGCTCCCTTCCTTTATCTAGGCTAATCTCCTTTGTTTTCTAACCTCAGCTGCTCTTTTGTAATCTACCCTTCCTAGCTTAAAACCTAAGTCAAACCTCAGATCAGCACACTTTATTTTCATCATATTCATCCTCTTAGACATTCATGTGGTTGGGTCCTGTTGGAATGACATCCTATGTTTCAAAAAGCATCTAGCAGCCATTTTTACGGCCTTATAAATCTTCGGCTTTCTTTGTACCATATTTTTAGGTACCAATTCAGCATTTATAACCTCAAATGTATGGAGATTTCCATCCTCACTTTCTTCAACTTTAATGGAAAAGACTGACACATTTCTTATCATAGATAAAGCCTCTTCAGTTTTTATAGTCACCAAATTCTCATTGATGATAAACTTGACTCACTAATGTAAGAAAAATGCAACAGCTCAGGCTGCATCCAAGGCCTTCTAACAACATGTTATACAAGGGATGAATATTCATCACATGCAATGTCATTTGGAACGGTTGAGGGCCAATGATCAGTTCAACATCAATATTCCTAATAAATGGCCTAGGTGACCCATCATATACTCTGGTAGTCATGGAACTCGGCCTCATATGAGAGGTGTCAATAGGCATCTTATCAAGCACATGTCTTAGCAACCACTTAGAGCAAAACCATTATCTATAACCATCTTAGCAATCACACAATCTTGCATTTTATTATGATATATAATGGTTTGTTATGATCGTTCCTTTTAGGATCAAACTCATCATTAGTAAAGTTAAGGTAGTTGGTGTGGCCTGAATCCTTCTGACCAAATGTTTTGTAGAATCATGTGTGATGCCTTGAGGAACATAAACCTCATTAAAACTTTTTGAAGAGCATTCATATGCAATTCTGAACTTAGAACTAATGACAACAAAGAAATCCTAGCAGGTGTTTTCTTCAAGATCTGACATGCTATATTCATTGTGCTTCATTAACTTAAAAAACTCATTAGCCTCTTCATTTCTTACTGTCTTATTAACCTCATCCACCTTTGCCAGTTCTACCATATTCTTTTCTTAGGATTTCCTATGATTTTCCAACTCTTCAAGAGTAAAACATCTCCCACTTTGAGTTAGCCTTCCTATTTTAACATGAAAAATATAAGCATGATTCTTTTTATGAAAGGATTACCTAAAATTATGAGGTAAGGCATTATAACTTCCACTAGTTGTACTTGCAGGCTTGGCCAGAATCATTTTTTAGGGTACCCCCTCAGTTAACTAACACCTACAAACTTCAACCTTCTTATTATTTCTAGTCATTATCCCATTATATCATTTTCCTTTGGACCACCCAATCTCAACACTCACAACTTCAGTATGCTTTCTATCTCAAAATGAAATTCTTTATAAAAACCAAGATTATATCCAAAATGTCAATGATACTTATAGTATTCATTCATATCTCTTATAGCCTATGTTTTGAATGGTATTTTAAGATGTCTAGCTTGTTTCAACATCTCATACAACCTCTCTATTATTACTCTTAGGATTGCTTCACCTTCTCTTTCTATCTCCAAAGTATTAACCCCTCCATTTTCAAAAGCATGGTTTGGTAGTGGGTTTGAATTCACATTCGGGGATTCATCAAAGGTAATCCATCTGACCTTAATGAGTTGAATTATCTTTCTTTTGAATGCAACATAACCATCAATTTTGTGACTGGCGATACCGGCATGGTATTCATATGTTTGATTAAGTTTGTACCAATGAGGGAATGATTTTTGCAAAGGTGTTAGAGAAACAGGTGCAACTTGGCCAATACTAAGCAGTCTTTGATACATTTCATTAAGAGGTATGTGTAGTGGTGGAATTTGTTCTTTGTTTCCTGGGAAAGTTTTTTATGGGCGAGAAGTATTATTTGTCTGGTTATTTATTGGGTTGGTTTGAGTGTTGGTTTGGCTTACAGAAAAAGGCAAGGTAAAATTTATATTGGATATGGCAAGGGTAGGTGTAAATGTTTTGAAGTCACATTTTTCTTGGTAAGTTTTCTTCTTTCCTTTATATCGTCATTCAACATTGTGAACTTTAGTTTCTTTTTTTCATCCAATAAAACCTTGTTTTTTCTCATTGGGGTTTACAGTCTTACCCATTCAAATAGCCTATCCGATTATTTCAATTATAACAACCAGGTCAGATAAATGTTATACAGAGTTTCCAACCAAGTTTTTAAAGTACGGGGCCTTGAAAGTGTTTGAAAATAAACCAACCATCTCTTTTTCCAACAAAAGAGGATTAATCTGTGCAGCTGATTCACGCCATCTTTAGGAGAGTATTCCCTTATAGACTCTTTATTGCCCTTCTTCATAGCTTGTAAACTTTATCTATTAAGGTTCATGTCCATATTTAACTTATAATGCTTAATGAAGTTATCAACCAAGTTCTTCTACCCTTTTACCTTGGTATTATTAAATCACATATACCAAATGAGAGTAGCATCACTCAAACTATTTTGAAAGAAATTAATTAGTATTTAAAAGTGCATTTTTATCAAGGTTTTATATCATCATTTTGCACTTGAAGTATCAATAACTCCTTAACTATAACATGTTTTATAATAACAAGTCTGATAATATAAGATACATTTAATTTATGGTTAATGTTCATTTTAAATGCAGGCCTATCACATAAATTAAAGAATTAATTGATGAGTTTAACTACTGAAATTGAGAAGACAAAGAGAGGGTTAAGCTTAGAAAATAGATGTTGGTTGAATTCAAATTGAAACACCATTCGATTATTGGATCATAACTGGAGCTATAGAACGTGGATTTAGGTTTGGTTTATATGGATAGAAAGCTATGATATAGGCCTAAAACTTTCATGAAGAGTCCAAGATTCAAAAGGATCTTTTTCAAGTTCAAATTGTAGCAACAACAGAGAAGTCGAAATCTGTCATGCAGCCAAGACACTGTTCAGTGTTCAGCCCATATCTCGAGTTCTAGAAGTCCAAATGACCTCATTCTTATTTTGTTGGAAAGCTGAGATAATTTCTCAAAACTTTCATGAAGACTATCAGTTCAAATTCTGATGTTAGCAATAACGTTTTCTGAAGACAAGAAGATAAGGATTGTTACCAAGTCAAAAGGTGGCCACCCACTCAACAATTAGTCATCAAATCAATAGTTCCGAATTTTAACCTATAAAAGGAGGCATTTGCCATACATTTAGGCATCTTGGTTTTCATATCAAGATCTTGCTCTTGCTCTCTTTGTTTGTATTTTGAAATGTTCAAGTTTTATTTCATGTTATATTAATCTCTTGTTTATGCTTTTCATTTCCTTTCCTTTACTTAGCTAATGTATATCATTATTATGTATTTTATTTTGTTTATTTATGTTTCTCATCTTTATTATGTGTAGCTAAGTTTATTTTGTCAATGTGAAAAGGGTACACTAATGGTGTAAGAATAAGTATAGTATAAACTCAACTTGGACTTTAATGTTTAATACTAACATGTTTTGTATTTGTTATCTTAGTCTTAACACCTTGCTTACTCCTCCGGTGGCCTGACTTTGCTTTCAGGTCAATAAACGAATTTGTTAAATTGTTAATCTAGATTTGTGTTGTACAACCCTTAGTACAATAAATACTTGATCCTTTTATAACCAACTGTATGGTATAACTGACACCTGTGTTATGAAAGGAACTTGATTTGTTGTTAATATAAGTTATCACTATGAATACATGACCACATTTACAAGTATTGGCGTTACTCAAATAAAATATTTAATATAATCATATTAATAATTTATAATCCAATTGGAACCTCCTTTGTGTATGGTTTTCAGTTGAGTAGTAAAAATAGCTTATATTATACTTATTTGAAATACCATTAGTGGATCCTCTAACCTTGACAGTTGTTTTATCCTTGTTTAATTCTTACATCAATATCACATATCAAAAGTTCTCTTCAACTCCTTTTCATTTATTGTTTATAATTTTATATAGTTGACCTCCATGTGGTTCGACCTCGGTCTTGCCGGGTTATTTATTACTTCGACACTCCTGCACTTGGGATAAAACATCAATCTTTTGATCGTGTCAAGTTTTTGGCGGCGTTGTCGGGGAGGTAAGTTACTGTATAAATTATATATTTTAATTTATTTTTCTTTTCACTTTTACTATTTTTCTAATTTTTTGTTTCTTCTTATTCTTTTTTCTTTCCTTTTGCACTTGCATGAGAGTTTGGACACACACATTAAGTGGTAGACTTTCTAGAAAATCCTCATCATTTTCAGAAAACATGGTTGAAGAGGATAATCAGTTGCTTTATAATGAGAATAATAAGAATAATCGTGTTAGAACACTTAGAGACCAAATGAATCCAACAAGAACAAGTGCACCCTCATGTATAGTTTTCCCTCTTGATGCATCTCACTTTAATTTTAAGTTAGGCATTATTCAACTTTTACCTACTTTTCAGGGGTTAGATCTAGAAAATTCATACTTGCATTTAAGAGAATTTGAAGAAGTTTGTAACATTTATAATGACTTAAATTGTAGCATGAACACCATCAGATTAAAGCTTTTTCCTTTTTCATTAAAAGATAAAGCTAAAACATGGTTACAAAATCTTAGGTCAAGATCCATTCGTGCTTGGGATGAAATGCAACAATAATTTTTAAAGAAGTTTTTTCCATCTCACATAACAAACTCTTTCAAAAGACAAATCACCACATTCACTCAAAACCCAGGAGAAACATTGTATTATTGTTGGGATAGGTATAAAGACTTGTTTAATACCTCTCCTCATCATGGTTTTGAAACATGGAGATTGGTTTTATAATTTTATGAAGCGTTAACACCTAAAGATAGGCAAATAGTGGAATTGATGTGCAATGAAACTTTTGAAGATAAAGACCCTGATGAAGTAATGGAGTACCTAGACTTGTTAGCTCAAAATTGGGACACTATAGGCACTTGTGAGGCACTAGGTAAAACTCAACCTCGTACATCTAATGAAGGCAAATGCAACCTTAGGAAGATCATGACTTCTAAGCCAAATTTGCATCTTTAGCTAGAAAAGTCGAGGCACTAGAATTAAAAAAGAGTGATTAATTAAAATTTGTTCAAGACATTGCATGTTAAATCTGTGAAACCAATGAACACTCAACCAATGACTGTCCAATTTTTCCTTCTTTCAAGGAATGCTTTAAACAGTTTCCAAAGGCCCAATCATAACCCATACTTGCAAACATACAACTTGGTTGGAGAAATCACCCAAATTTCAGTTTGAAGAATGATAATAATAATGCACAAACTTCACAGCCACCGTTTCAAGCACACCATAATTTTCAAAATTCTCATGGATATGCACCTCCTTATGCTCCACCTCCTAGAAGAAATCTTGAGGAAACATTGCATGCATTCATTGAAAAGCAAGAGATAATTAACACTCAACTTGCTCAAACCATGACAGATTTTAAAGATACTCTTGCAAAATTCACATCACCTCTCAGTTTTCAGGAGAAAGGTAAGTTTTCATCTCAACCACAGCAAAATCCCAAAGGGCAATACAATTAGTGCAAGCAGCTCCGGAAGCCATTACATGGATCAAGTCCAATCAGTCATTACTCTCCAAAGTGGTAAGGTTATTGAAAAAACCATTCTTGAACCTTGTGAGAAAAATGATGAGTCAATCTCTGAGGGTAAGGAAGGGGTTAAACCTGAGCATTGCAAAGAAAAAGACTGATCCCCACTAATACTTCCATTTCCTTATGCCATGGCCAAACAAAGGGAAGTCAATCACGATTCTGAAATCTTTGAAACTTTCAAATAAATAGAAATCGAGGATGAAAAAGGTACAAAAAATGTTATCGTGGATCAATTAACAATAGATTTGACATCTAACATCACATCAATCAATGATTACTTTCTTGATGAATCCTTACTTTCTGTTGCTTCAATACCTTGGTCTGCTAATATTGATAATTTTCTTGCTTCAGGATTTTTGCCAGCTCATTTGGATACCCAAGACAAAAGAAAGTTTTTGAGCGACATGCAGAACTTTTATTGAGATGACCCTTACTTATTCAAATATTGTCCTAATCAAATATATCAAAGATGCATTCTTGATAATGAGGTAAGTAGTGTCATTAAATTTTGTCATTCCGAGTCATGTGGGGGTCATTTCTCATCAACAAAGGCGATTGCAAAAATCTTACAATGTGGATTTTATTGGCCCACCATGTTCAAAGACACGCATGCATTCTGCAAAACCTGTGAAAATTGTCAAAAGTTAGGATTTATTCCAAAATATAAAGAGTCCTTAGATAATCTTCTATTGACTCTTAGGATGTACCTTAATGAAGATGTGCGTCGTGAAATTCATGATTTATAGCACCATTTTCATAAAGAACATGCTCGATATAGTCTTTGGAATCTGACTAAAAAAGACCCTGTTTGCCAGTTTTTAAGAAAACTAGATGGGAAGCTTATCCCCGACCCATATAGGGCATTTAAGCCGTTCTTAGACGTAAAACCAAGGGAAGATGTGAGCCACAATCACAACTACTTATACATACATATGTTTTGACCAAAAATAGAGAGAGAGAGAGAGAGAGAGAGAGAGAGAGAGAGAGACTCTAGCTGACCTACATATAGGTGGTCTGATTGCATTTTCAATTTCTCCTTTATAAAATCTTCTCTTTCTTCCCTTCATTTCTACTCAACCCATACATTTAACAGATATAGAAGTGTGTAGAAATGACAGGTTTCTCAAGACATCAAATAAGAAATATTTATGTTTTTTATGGATCAAGTCCTGGGAAAGAAAAAGAGTTTTTAGAATCAATAAATCATCTTGGTCAGGTAATAGCTGAGAGAAAGATTCATTTAGTGTATGGGGGAGGCAGCTTTGTGTTAATGGGGGGTGTGTCAATAACTGCATTTTTAGGAGGCAATTAAGTTTTGGGGGTCGTCCCCAAAGCTTTAACAAAAGGGGACATCATTGAAAAAACAATTGTAGAAGAACTATAGGTCTCCACAATGTCTGATCGAATGAATCCACTATTTAACCATGTTGACGCCTTCATTGCCTTACCAGGTGGTCTGGGCACATGGGAAGAGATCTTTCATATTTTCTCTTGAGCCCAACTGCACATTTACCATAAACCTATAGGTTTGTCAAATGTTAATGGTTTTTATGATAATTTGTTGTCTTTTCTTGATCACATTGTGTAACAAAAATTTCTAACATCTTCGGCACGACAAATCATAATCTCTGTTGCTACTACTGAACAATTGATTGACTAACTACAATCTTTCATCCTTGTAATTGATCTCTCCATGAGTCGTATAAATTGGTCAGCTTTGAAAAGTTGTAAAAAGCTTAGATTGGATTTGAGCCTTCGTTTGTGAAACCTTGTGTCTTTTGGTTTTATTAATAGCATATTATTTTGTTTTGTTTTTTCTTATATTTGTTTAAGTGTGTTTCAGGTGATGTTTTCTATTCTTTATCTTTCTACCTTAGGACATTGAGGAAAATGTCTCATTTTGGTTGGGGGGAGGAAAGTAATAGTTGACATTAAAAAAAAAATTAACTTACTAACTATTTTTTGCTATTATGATAACCGTTTGACAAAACTGTTATTAGGATGGCGGAGTAAGATGGAATTTTATTAACTCTTGAGATGCATCTTAGTAAATATTATTATCAAGGTCTATTATAAACTTATTCAAATATTCAGGTTTACAAACTCTCGCATTGTTATCGCTTGATTCTGCTCATATACTCATTAAACAAGTATTCTTAAACCTTCATTTTCACACACACACTTTAACATATGATTGTGGGTTGCATATTGGATTATTACATTAATTATGTTTTTTTGTTAAAGGTAACAACTAAGGGAAATGGATAAGATATAATTCGTAAAAAAATAATTAAATATGTGAAACCCTGGAAATTTATAATTTAAATATGCAGATGTGTAAACCCTCATGTAAACATAAGACTGAAAGTGGTATGATTTCAATGAGTGATGGAAACCAAGATTAGAAATAATAGATAAATAATGATATAAAATGGAAAGGGTGACCTTTATAAAATGAATTTTGGTTTAGAATTTATAAGGACAGAGAAACTGGTAACGTGTTTTGATGGATAAAATAATGAGAAAATAACAAAATATTTCTAAGAAATAAGTGAGGTAATAAAGAATACATTATAATAAAGGATAGTGCAATAAAAAGGGTAGGATTGAAGGTGTAAGCACCGATTAAAAATCATTGACATTATTTTGAAACGGTAATAAGCTTGATAAATAAATAAATGTGAAAAATTCTAAAATGAATATATTCAAAAATAATAAAATGACCTTAAAGGTTTAGAAGGAAAATTGATATGATTTTATGTGAAGATTGAACAAGAAAATTTGGATCGTTGATGAAAAAGTCATGAACTGATCAATTTTACATTAGGAAATAGAGCCCATAATCCAATCGTCAGATCGGGATGAAAGTTTGCATGAAGTCTATTAATATGTTTTCCTACCTTGGTTAAATATCTCATTCAATCGGAGTTTGGTAAAAACTAGTGATTTAAGCAGAAATAAATCAGATAGTTTACATGAAAAATAAAATAAAATACATAAAGGCATGAATAAGGGAAAAAATTGTAATTATGGAAAAAGGTGCCTATAAAACTGCATATAGGCCACCAGTAAAAAAAAATAGAGAAAATCAGATAGAGAGAGAACTGCAGATTTTGGAGAAAACCAATAATGCTCCGGTGGCCATATCTCTGGAATCCACCGTTAGATCATATTGATTTTTGGATATGTTGTTCTTATCACACTCCTCTACTAATTGACCTGAGGGATTGGAAGGAAAACAATCTGTTAGACAATAGTGCCTTAATAGTAGTGCCTGCTCTCTCTCAAAAATCATGCAATTATAATCACTTAATAGTTTTATCCACCTTCTCTCTCTCAAATTTAGATCCTTCTGCTGGATGATATACTAAAGACTCTTGTGATCTGAAAATATCTCACATGTCTCTTCATACAGTAGTGCCTTCAAATCTTAATAGCAAACACTACCTGCAACCATCTTCAAATCATGTTGGGTAACTTTGCTCATTCTTCTTCAACTTTCTTGAGGCATAAGTAATCACATTTCTATTCTGCATCAAAACACAACCCAATCCAATCCTTGATGTATCACAGTACACAGTAAAATCACTAGACCCTAAATGTACTATAAAAAAAGGCCTTAATCAACCTTTTCTTCAACTCCATGAAACTCTTCTCATATTCTTCTAACCACTAAAATTTGATTTTTTTTGTCAACTTAGTTAACAAAGCTACAATTAGTGAAAAGTTCTCCACAAATCTCCTGTAGTATCCTTCTAAACCCAAGAAACTCCTAATCTCATATATTGTAGTTGATCTAGGCTACTACTACTTAACTGCTTCCACCTTCTATGGATCAACCTTTATCCTATTGTTAGACACCACGTGTCCTTATAATCCAACGCTCTATAACCAAAACTCATTATTCGAGAACTTTCCATACAACTAAGAACTTGTAGTGCCTACAACAAGACCTAAACACAATTTTAGGAATATCATCCTTTCTAATCCTTAACTGGTGATACATGGATTGCAAATCGATCCTTGAGAAACATTAAGCTCCTTGAAACTGATAAAAAAGGTCATCAATACAAGAGAGTGGGTATCAATTCTAAACAGCGACCTTGTTCAATTGCCTATAGTCTATACACATCATCATCGACCCATCATTTTTCTTTACAAACAAAACAAGTGCTTCCCATGGAGACACTCCATGACGAATAAACCTCTTATCTAACAAATCTTGTATCTACTCCTTCAACTCCTTTAATTCTATTGGCGCCATCTTATAAGATGTTATTGAAAGTAGTTTTGTTCCTGAATTTAGACTAATACAGAATTATATCTTCCTATTGGGAGGCAGTCTATGTAAGTCATCAGGAAAAACATTAATGAACTCCTTAATTATTGGAACTTGTTCCATCTTCAAAACCATTATGATCATATCCTGTACATAAGCCAAAAAGCCTTATATACCTTTCATACCATCTTTCTCATAATTGTCAAGAGAATACTCGTTGAGGATGATAACCCATCTCCATGGTATGTAAACTCTTCCTCCTCGTCAATCTTGAAAACCATTGTCTTATTCCAATAATCCATACCTAACATCACATCAAATCGTACTATCTCTATGATCACCAAATCACCCATTAGCTTTCTACCTTATACCTCAACCTCATAATAAACATAAATATATTCCCCAAACATAACCTCATCGGAAGAGGTAGCCACACACAAAGGACTTTCAAATACAATAGGTTGTATACTAAACCTTAAAGCAAAATATGACAACACGAAATAATAGGTTGCTATCATATCAAACAAAATTCTAGCTGTGAAAAAACATATAAAAAGTGTACTTGAGACAATAATATTGGATGCCTGGACATCCTGCTAAATGAGGGAAAAAACATGCACCTATCTCTGACTCGCTAGCGGAAAACCTCTACCACCTGCTTCACGGTCCCACTAGTTACGCCCACCAACTTTATAACCACCCTAAAACACTAAATGGTTAGCTGATTAAGTCTGAGTAGGAGATGCAACCGATGCAGATGCACTTGACGTGAATATTCACTTGTTCAAACAATCCCTCGGTAAATGATCGGTTTTTCCACAACCAAAACAAGCTCTTATCTGCTTGTAACAAATTGATCCATAATGCCTAGATCTACCAGACTAACATAGAGGCTTCTTATTTAAACCTTACAATGCTAACTGAATAGTATCTTGACTTCGAGTCTGACCACCTCCACTCATACCATATATGGTGTGTCCCATGCAATGAACCTTTACGAGAAATACCTCAACTATTTAAATTAACCTTGATGACCTCTTTATCCATTATTAGAACCTATATCAGATTGCTTCTGGAAAAAAAATCTAACTTTCAACTTTAGGCCTCTTGGTCAAACCAAACAATACTTAATCTTCTAAGAATGCGTTTGGGAACGCGGTGCAAACCGCGTTCCTAAAAAATTTTAAATTTTTTTTGCTAAAATTTAATATGGTTTGTATATTTTGAATCGTTTTGATGTGCTGATGTCAAAAATAATTTTTAAAAAATGAAAAAAATCATTGGCATGCATTTTGGCACGAAAAGTTATTTGAAAAGCAATCGCTACTATACTGTTAAGCACTCTCTGACTTTCGTGCCTCAATAGCTCAGACATAATCCACTATAACCGAGTATGTCTTAAACTCGTGAGCCTTAATAGCTTTAAAGAGGTAGCTATTACAACCTCAAACAAACCTTTTGATCTTCCTCTCCTTAGTTTGTACCATATAGCCAGTATATTTGGACAACCATGTAAACTACACCTAATACTTTGTCACGGTCAAATCACCTTGAACCAACCTCTCAAACTCATATGCTCTGATGTCCCTTACACTTTCTGACAGAAAGCGCTTTAAAAACATCATAAGAAACTCTTTCCACGCCATCAGTGGAGAATTTACAATCATTTCACTCCTTTTGGACTCATACTAGTTCACAACCACCTCACCTTCCAACCTGAAGGATGTTAAAGGCACTGCACGATCATCCATGCATCTCATAGCCTCACATCTATGCTATGTTGCATCCAAAAACTGATATGGGTCCTTAAAGTTATCAACTCCTTTAGAGGTGGGAAGGGCCAGCTTAAGAAAGTTCGATAAAGGCACATTCATTTCGTGCATAGTATGGAAAGTTGAAGACACATTCTTATTCTTCTCTTTCTCTCTCTTATCTAAAAGATTATCCAAGGTTTGTATGACCTGTCCAATCTTATCCAAAGCACTGTAAGTATGAGGCACCTTACATTTGGATTCCTCCTTTTAGTTCTAACCAACATCCAAGCCATTACCTCCCTTAGACTTAGTGTCATCCTGAATCTCTTTCCTCAAAGGCTAAGACGATGGTGTTCTAACCCTCCCCTTTCACCTCTCATTCCTGAGCTGAACAATAGAAACATCTTTTTGATTATTACCGACATGATCACTATTAACTACATGTCTAGCCCTCGATATTTCCCTAAAAGAACGCTCTTATATCAATATAACTATAAAAAAGTTCAAAAAAGACATATTAAATGCTAGATATAAGAATTTAAAGAAGAATGATATCAAGATAAGATGAATCTTAAGCTCCATATATTACGAGGTTTATAACAAAACTAGGTTCTAATACCACCTTTATCACAACCCGAATCCCAGGTCCATGACCAACAATGAAGAAGTGGTGTCATGGGAACACCCCACATGAACTAAGCCTCAGAACATACATATTGTCATAACCCAATTTTAGATCCTTAAAAAATTATTTTATGAAAAATACTTTTAATTCAAGAATTCAAAAAAATCAAGAAATCAAGAAATATATTTTTTAGATAGGAGGAGATAAGCTTTTGAGCTAAAATAGACCAAGATGCTAGAAGAATAGCTAGATTGGGGTATTTTGACAAGGTGGGAAGAAAAAATTAATTTAAAATAAAGTTTAAGGTTAAAATCTAATCTAAAAAAAATTAGAAGAACTAATTAAGTTTAAGAACTTAATTAAACTTCTAATTGATTTATTTGATTTAATTAAGGACTTAATTGAAGCAAAATTAATTCCAAAAGTGAGTTTGGGCCTAAAATTGGAAGAATTAATTAAGTTCAAGGACTTATTTAATTTTCTAATTGGGTTTTGAGGATTCAATCAAGGACTTAATTGTACAAAAATCAAGTTTGGAGGCTTAATTCGAATCAATTTGTAAAAATTAAAAGATTAAGGACATAATTTAAACTTTGGAATGCCAAATTAGTATACCCAAGGGTTCAATTGCAAGAAATTTAAAGTTTGAAGGGTTATTGAGGTCCAAATTAAAATAATTTTAGACCAAAAACCCTCTGCAAATAGCGCGCAATAATAGGGACTACATTAAAAAAAAATCAATGTTTAAAGCTTAATTGGGCACTATATTGTATAAACTGAAACTAATAGGTGCCACACTTGTAGGATCTCAATTGATTTTCAGCAAGGGCCTTGTTGTATAAAATTAGTCAATTTTGCTTCAATTAAGAATGCTTGAGCTTAAATTAAAACAATAGGGATCAAATTGAAGTTTTTTAGATCCCAATTAAAAAACTCTAATTTTTAGGGTTTAAGAGGACGACATGTCACTCATTTTTTCTGAAAAAATTGAGTGACACGTCGTCTATCCCTGTTTTATTTTCTACCCCAATTGAGAAGGCTAATTACGATGCCATCTTCGTACGAATGAATATGACATCTTCGACCAATTCAAGGGCTTTAACAACCACTAATCGACTAAGAAATATCTCATCTACAAAGATGAGCCACCCATATCAAACATTTACACCTTATTTGTCAATGAATCAGACAACATCTTTTCCTTGATTAACCACTCTATATTAATATATTAAAGCTGATTAAAGGCCAATCTTCCAAGCAATGAATGTGGCATTCTAGATCTCTAACTCGAGTTTGGTTTTTTTCTTTGGTTAAATATGCATCCTCTTTACATGGTTCAGGTAAACCATAGGTACAATTATCTCCTAATTTTAATTATGACCTTTTCAAAGTACCACACTTAGTTAGTCATGACTAAAAAAGAAAAACTCCCTTGATTACTTTATAGTTGCCTTCTCTTGATCAAATTAAACCTATAAGATGACAAAATGAACCATAACCCTTTTTTCCAAAGAGGTTAGGAAAGGATAAGAGGAATCTTCCTCAAACCATCCTTTTCTCATACAAAATCATCCTATTTTTGGCAACAACTTTTAGAGGGATTTTGGTTATAAAAGAGCAGTTGCTCTTTAAGGAGAGGGGGCTGGAAAAAGAAATGGAGAGAAAAAAATAAAGAAAACACCTAAAGAATTGATAAAGAAATCCTATAAGGGATTAAACGAGAAGCTAGAGAAATAGGGCACCAAATTGAAAGAAAATGAAAGAATAGTATCTAGACTAGTTAGAAGTATAAAGGAGTTCAAAACCAAAGAGAAAAAAACCAAAGACTCAAAGGAGAATCTCATATCTTCATCACAAGGTATACCTTTAAGCTTTGATGGGGGTGACAACTCATTGAGCACACCCTCTTTTTTATTATGTATGTTAAATGTTGGTATTAGAGGTTCATTATGCATTTCTTTTTTAGCTACTTATTAATTTTGATGCTTTGTTTATCCTTTTTAGTTATGACGTAATTTATTGTATGTGTTTTTTGTTTGAAGTTTAGTTGAATGATTAATTATGTTCATTAAAGTGTTAAATGTTATTATAAAATAATGTTTTACATGCTTTGATGTTAAAATGATCTTTTTTGAAGTTATGACAATGTGTTTTAAGTTTTGAAGTTGCTATGGTTTAAGTTATTTTGAGGTAGCTTGTTGGGTTTGTTTAGTTTGTATGCATGTTGTTTAAGCATCAGGACATTGAATTTATCCAATAAAACAATGTTTTTACCTAAAGAAATATTATTTTTTCTCATTGTTTTACATGACTTTGCTTACTGATTTTTCTATTATTTTTTGTTTCTTAATTGTTTTGATGATTCAAATAGGTTGTATTAAGAATGCTTAAACTATGTGTTACTAAGTTTAGTTGTTATTATAGGTTTTATTGCATTTTTCTGGGTTTAAGTTTCTGTTGCTAGGTTTCTGGGTTTATAAGATTTCTAGGCTGGTGTTCTTGCCATGAACTTTGCCTTAGGTCCTTGATTTTGGTATCATTTTAGTCGATTGATGTTTCTTACATGTGCATGCATACTTGTTGGTCGTTAATCTAAGGTTTTCATGGCTTACAAACATCATTTTTATGGATGTTGATCTTTGTTTCTGGCTTTTTATTTTTTGCATAAAACCAAATAATTGTGGCTTTTATTGGATTATTGTGATGATCTAACCCCCATATTTTATATGTGATTATATGCCTTCAAAATATGCAATTTAGTCTGAAATCGAGTTTACATTTTTTGTTTTCTTCTTGGTGTTCTTCGTGTTCGTCAACAAGATTCAAGCATTTTTCTTCTTTCGATCTTTCTTCTTTCTTTCTTTTTTATTTTAGGTTATGTTTTTTGGGCTTGGGTTTAGGGTCAGGAAGCCCAGCTCACGTGTATGGGCTGAGTCCATCAGCTTAATGTAATGTTTAGCTGGATAAAATTTTAGCAAAGAAAAAAAAGTATTTTTTTGTCCTTAAGGCGTGTTTTCCAAATATAGCCTTAAATTTTTTTAAAAACCTAAGATTTTTAGATAAGGGCGTATTTCCAAATATACCTTACTGATTTTTCCTCAATGTTTATTTTCTCATTTCGTATGTTTTTGCAAAACAGACCCGAATAATTTCCAATAATAACAAAGAGTTTCCATCATCAATCCATTTATCAACCTTAGTTTTATGTCCAACATTTAAACTATTTCTTCAATTTACATTTCCACCCATTTTCAATTTCATAATTTTTCATACTAACCATTTGATCAATATAAACTCTCATTACTTAGTTCCTTCAAACTTCCCACACATCAATCCAAGACATAGTATTTTCAATAAGTAATATCACATACGCTTGCACAATTCTTCAATACTCACAATATTCTTTTCATCTCATACTTTATAATTTTTCAAAAATCAAGCCTTAAGTCAATGTATTAATGTCGTATAGCCTCTAAAAAAATCTTATAACTAGATTCTAATATTGCTCCTTCCATACTAATTACTATAAACACATCAATACATCATTAGTCATTTAAGCTCAACATCTATATATTCTGATAAAAGTATATCATATTTGTGCATTTACATAATCAATCAAATTTCTTAATGCTAATTTTATAATTTCACTTAACTTCTCTTTCTCCTAGATATGTTTATCATGGTTGGCCCTAAAATCTAGGGTTTCCATGTTTTTTTCTTATAGTTATCTTAATTGCTTTCATTTATTTAAAAGTTAGTTCATTTAAATTTAAGTATTTGACATCAAAGTATCAATTTCTTCTAATTTCTATAGTATAACTTATATTTTTATAATAAAATCCTATAATGCATTCACCTTTTCAATTAATTTCATTTATTTTCATGATAATTCCACACTGTACATTAAACTAACATGTGATTTCAAAAGATTTACTCAATTCTTCCTCCCTCCTAATTCCTCAATTTTGGCTGGCTTTAGGGTACTTCAATAGCCTTGGATTTCTTTTTAATTACGATTACTAATTTGCTTCATTCTCATTTATTCCATGTTCATCATCCATTATATACATTGCTTTCCATTTCCCCTAAATTTTCCTTACAAACCCTAATTCAAAATTTGAGAATTTCACGTAAAACCTATTTATCTTCACTTAAACTTGTATAAATATTTCAGAACTCCTTACTCGATAATTATATGAGCTTTGAATCCTAGTCAGTCAAAGATTTCCCATCTTTTCTTCTTTCCCCCTCAACTTGTTGTGATCTCTCTCTAAACCCCCATTTTCTCTTGATTTCCTTTTAATTCTTTGTGTTTGATGTGTTTAAACACCCACTCTCTCATCTAACATGTTTAATTCATTATTTTCCTTGAGAATTTTAGGTAAAAAACAAGAAAAAAAGAATAAATCTCCTCCCTTTTTCTGTCCAATAGAACCGACTATTATAAAGAGAGGAAAAAGTTGAAATTCCTAGCTTATTCAACTTTTTTATGAAAATACCATTACTAAGTCTATATGTTAATTTTTGTCCAACTATCAACATTTTTGTATGATTTTTCCAGACTCTGGTTGCCCTAAAATAGAACAATGTGTTAAGAAAATTTCAGCTTTGTCCAATGGCCAGATTGAGAGTTATGCTTGAAAACATAAAATTGGTTTACAAGTGATTTTACACCAAAAATCTGATTTTTCTTGTGCCATCCTTGCATGGATCATATCAATTATTCCACTAAATCCTCATGACCATTTCCTTATTCCAAAATATATTTATTTTTTATTTTCATCATTTAGTTCATTTATTTTATGTTGAAGGCTGAAATTAAAATAAATCAATTTAAAAAAATAATAAAAGTCAACTCGTTTTAACTTTTGAAATCGATCTTTGGTTATTAACTCAAAATTAATCTCATAGAAGGCAAAACATAAGAAATAACAAACGAAAACTCCAATTTTTTTTTAAAAAATATCATCTTAAAAAAAAAAGAAAAAAACCAATTAAACCTTAACTTGGTCTAATATAAAAAAATTGCAACTCATGAAATGAAAGCAAGAAAAAAATCCAAAGGCCAATTCCTAATAATTCAAATAAGAATGTGCTAATTCCATAGATAGCAAAATGAAAAGAAAAAAAAAAGTTGAAACTCAATTTCTAGCAAATAAAACATTAGAGGATGAAAATTAAGAAAAAGATATAATTAAAAAATAGTTGAAAAACCCAATCTAAGCGCATCCAGGTCACGATGCAAAATCTTTGACCAAGTCGTGATACTAAGGTAACCATGTTTGAAAGCAAACTAAATAAAAATCATAAAGCTCAATCATTGAACAATATAATGTTGAAGGAAGAAAACAAAAACAGAAATTTAATTACAAAAAACTACGAAAAAAAACGAGTAAACCTGGATTAATTTGCTAACATCACGATTATGGACATAGGATCAAGATAATCCCATAAAAAGGAAAGGGAAAAAAAGCACGAAGACCAATTTTCAACACATTAAATGTTAAATGATGAAATTGAAATAAATTAATTTAAAAAAAAAGTCAACCCGCATTAACTTTTAAAACTAGTGACTCTAGTCATGAACTTGAGACTAACCTTATAGATGGTAAATTGTAAAAAATAATAAAGTAAAACTCTAAAAAAAAAGGTAAAAAAAACTTTAGTTTAAAAAAAAAAACGAAGTAAACACAAGCAAACCTTTTAAACCTGGTATAATTTCTAAAACTTGCAACTCATGAAATCCTAGACCTGAGTTCAATCATGAATCTTAATTCTCAACCAATTTAATTTTGAATAATGAAATTGTGAAAAAATATCAATTTTTAAAACTTGCAAAGCAAAAAAAAAAAAATAGCATTTAAAAGTATGAGGATGTAATTGATAGAAAAAAAAATCTATGAAGGATGAACTTAAAAAAAAATCTAAAAAATGATCGTAAACAAAATAAATAACAATAAAAAACAAGGATCAAATTTAAAAGATTAAAAGATAGAAAAGGATGAAATTGAAAAATATTTATAATTTTATAGATTATTCAAAATAAAAAAATAGCAATCAAAAGAACATGGACCAGATGTAAAAAAAAAGAAATTAAAGGGTTTTATTTGAAATTTTAAAGGCGCTGGTGCAAGATTTAAAGAGGAGAGAGAGAAGAAGAAAAAGAAAAAGAAAAGAAATGGCCCTAGACGCCAAACTAGAGGTGTGTTTGACGCACACGCTATCCCATTGTGCAGGGAGCGTAAAGACCTTCCAAATGTTGTCTCTATAAGGTGATGTTCGATAATCGGACGGCCCCGCTCGCGCCACCCAAAGGGCGTGGGGGCTATCCAAGACGTGTACACCATCATGTTTTTTAAAATAATATTTAATATATAGTCAGTTATAATAATACCCTTGAATAACCTTCAAATTAATAATAAAATCAGTGTAAAAGAACAAAAAAAAACCATTAGAAAAGAGTTAAGTTGTTTTTTCTAGACATCAAAATGGTTTCACATTTTCAAAAAAATTAAAAAGAACACCTTAATTGAAAGGCATATATAAAAGTAAAAAGTCCACCTTGACCTCAATTCCTAATTTAAAAGTTATTTTGATCTATGAGCAATTTTATTAAATCACAATTCAAATAAATAGTGATTTGTTCGTAAGGTATAATTAAACCTTCTTTTCCTTTAGTTTTTTTAATTAATGATTAATTAATTATTTTGATTTAATTTAATCGATTAGGAAAGAATATAATTTCAGAAAAAGAAAAAAAAAACTATATTCGATTATGTTTTATACTACAAGGACCAATGAGTTATATCTTATAAACTATAGGGATCAATTAAGCTCTCTCTTATAAACTATAAGGGCAAAGTTATAATGAACTCTGTAAA
>Ga0325414_1000717_pt1 | contig 28923 bp, 16 predicted proteins | sample PopdelMetagenome_8_FD_206183 | JGI IMG/M metagenome (GOLD analysis project Ga0325414, IMG submission 206183) | Populus deltoides microbial communities from Bellville, Georgia, United States - Leaf-PdKOR-R3 | ecosystem: Host-associated > Plants > Phyllosphere > Phylloplane/Leaf | place: USA... | reverse complement strand
AGTTTATAATAGATTACACTGTTTTTAACAATAAAATCTTTAAAAAATGTAATTTGGTTTGTGAAGTTGTCAAAAAATTCAATTTCATTTCTAGATTTTTCAAATTTTACATTTATCATCTTTATATTTTGAAATGTTTACATTTTGATTCCAAAACATTATTTTCCTAACCTTTTAGTCCCTCAATGTTGAGAAAAGTTTAATTTAATCCTTTATATTCTTACAAAAGTTTAATTTGTTCTTTTTTTTTTTATCTATATAGTTTTAAGTGCTCACGTTTTGATCCAAAAACTTCATTTCTAATCTAGTCTTGTAGTTTTCAAAAAAGTTCAATCTAGTCCTTAAATTTTAACATTTTATGTTTTTTGTCCCTCTAGCTTTATGTGGTTATGTTTTGGTCTAAATCCCTATTTTTCTCACGTTCAGTCCTTGAATAATGAGAAAAGTTCAATTTAGTCATTGAAGTTTTTACAAAAGTTCAATCTTATCCCTAAAGTTTTTTTATTCTATATTTTGTCCCTATAGGCTTGTATAATTTTATTTTATCTCTAAAACTTTATTTTCCTAGCGTTTCTGTCTCAAATATTAAGAGAAGAATAAATCGTTTGAAAAAGGAAAGGAGAGAGAAGATTTTGACCTGCCACATTCCAACCACATAAAGATTGGTCTTTATATCAATGAGTTCATCTCAGTAAAGAATGATGTGGAGCATGTTACAACCATATTTATAAACCGTATAGACAAGACCAAGCCTGAAGAAAAGTCCATAAAGAAACCCGGAAGCATATGATATAAAGATTGAAATTTCTATTTTAATTTTTTTCTAATTAATTTTGGATTTTAATTATGTATTTCTAATTAGTATTTAGAAATCCTAATGCTAGATGAATTTTATTAATTAGGTAAGTTTTAATTATAAATAATTTCATGTAAAGGGTTTTGGTTTTAATTAGAAATCATTTTCCATAAAGGATTTTAAGACTAATATAAATAGGGATGTATAGTTTATTTTGAGAAAAAGATTATTATTTAGACTTTTAATAAAATACTAGAATTTTATCTAAATTTCTCTAACTTTAGGGCTATAGAACCTTAGTTTTTATCCACGCTATTCATTACATCCATTGGTATCATAACATGTTGGCTTCTTTGATGGATGAAGATTGTAGCAACTCACTCTATGATGCAAGTGGATGTCCTTTAGGGCGTTGTGCGGGCTTAGAAGCAGAAATTAGATCATTTGGAATAGATGTTTGGTTGTGAGGAGTAAACTATGGAAGATCTAACTCGGCTAATAGGTGATGCAAACATGAATCATGAAGACAAGATGAACTTGTTTGGAGACTTGCCTCAAGGCAGGCAAATCCCAGACCTAATCCTGAAAATCTACCTAAACAACCGGTTATCTATGTAAGGGTGTTAGTAGAGACAAGTTTGATGGAGCTTGTATGGCCTTATCATTCCGAGACAGACTACTATAATAAACATATGATTTTCACATCAAGATAAAGAGCCTGACATTCTATGGAGATATGGAAATATAAGAATTCTTTAATTAGGTTGCTGAATGTGATAGCGTTAAGGAGAACTAAGGTTGTTGGAAGAGAAGATGGTGAAACTCATCACATATAACCTGAAGGTGGATCTTTTTCGTAGTGGAAACATCAGACATGTACATGATTAAGAGAAGGAAGACAACCTATTACATCATGGACGTACATGAGGCAGTTGTTGGATGAGAGATTTCTTCCTCCTAACTATGAGCAATATTTGTTTCAGTAATACCATGATTGTTCATAAAGTAATAAATATGTCATTATTATATCATTGAATTTCAAAGGCTCGCAGAAAGAAATAGTCTTTAAGAGATAGGGAATCAACATATTACAAGGTTTATAAGAGGGTTAAAATCAGCAATCCAAGATAAAATCAGGGTATAAATGTTGTTTATGCTCTCTGAGGCGAGGAATATAGTGTTAAAAGTTGAGATGCTAATGAAACATAGGGTTGGTAGCAATAATATATTTGATAGGTTTGATATTTTTAGGAGGCGGTAAAATGAGACAAATATATTGCAACGAACTAAGTAAGGTTCAAATTTAGCCTTAAAATATTTGCTGACCAATTTGGCGAGATTAAGCATATCTCTCAAACCATATATAGGATCAAATTAATATTTTACAGGGAAATACTAAACACGTGGAACTATATTATAGTAAAATTTTAGATCAAATGGAGTTCACTAAGATTTTATTTGATAGAGTTAGAGTTACTAGATGAATCTTGTAAAATATGTCAGACTAGACCTTCACGTACTGTTTGAGACATATATAGAGCTACAAGTGGCATTTTTCTGTGATTCAAGTTGGTCTGGAAACTAGACATCTCAAGCTTTCCATATATATATATATATATATATATACAGTAATTATTCTAGAAGAGAGAGAACGATGTGTTTAAAGTCAAAAATGAAATCTACCAAGAATGTGTGAAAATTAGAGATTTAGGGTACATGGAAGAATTTTAGCATGAAAATTTTATTTTTATTATCCTTTTTTATTTGTTTGTTTATTTAATGTTGAATAATTATTTTAAATTTGGGTTTGTTTATTGAACATATGTTAATTAATTACTAGTTTAGACACATTAGCTTTCAACCTAAAAGACGTCCATTAGGATTAGTTAGAGGAGACTATATTATGTTTTTTGAGGCCATAAATTTTGGCAGTAAGTTGAAGAATAAACAATCTTTCTTCACAGGGATAAAGATTGTACACTGACTTATTGAAGATTGATTGGCTTTGTGGCATTATTTGCATACTTAGGGTTTTTAGATACAAGGTTATCTCTGGGTCTAAGTCTTTTCCAATACATTTGGTTCTTAGGTACATGATTACCTCTGAGTTAGGGTTTTACCAAACCTAATTGTCAGCTTTTCAGGTTGTTATCTACTTTGTTTGGAGTTACTTGACCATATGATCAAGAGATCTGCATCATATATTCAGTTCTAATGATAAGGGAAAAACAGTACAATCATCAAGGCCACCTACAGTAAGGCCAGATACTACTAAACCTAACAAGACTTTGGGAAAACAAGTTGAAATGAACTGATTAGTACTTAAAAGTGTATTTTTATCAAGGTTTTATATCATCATTTTGCACTTGAAGTATCAATAACTCCTTAACTAAAGCATGTTTTATAATAACATGTCTAATAATATAAGATACCTTTAATTTATGGTAAATATTCATCTTAAATACAGGCCTATCACATAAATCAAATGATTGGTTGATGAGTTTAACTACTGAAATTGAGAAGACAAAGAGAGGGTAGAAGAGAGATGTTGGTTCATTCCAAACTGGAACACCATTCGGTTATTGGATCATAAATGGAGTTGTAGAGCTTGGATTTAGGTCTGTTTATATGTATGGAAAGCTAATACATAGGCCTAAAACGTTCCTAAAGAGTCCAGGATTTAAAAGTGTCATTTTCGAGTTCAAATGGTAGCAACAACGAAGAAGTCAGAATCTATCCTGCATCCCAGATACTGTTCAGTGTTCAGCCCATATCTCGAGTTCTAGAAGTCCAAATGCACTGATTCTTATTTTGTTGGAAAGCTGAGACAATTTTCCAGAACTTTCATGAAGACTATCTATTCAAATTCTGATATTAGCAATGACGTTTTGTTCAGACAATAAGATAAGGATTGTCACTAAGTCAAGATGTGGCCACCCACTCAACAATTAGTCATCAAATCAATGGTTCTGAATTTTGGCCTATAAAAGGAGGCATTTGCCATGCATTTAGACATCTTGGTTTTCAGATCAAGATCATGTTCTTGCTCTCTCTTTTTATATTTTTGTAATGCTTAAATTTTGCTTTCATTAATCTCTTGTTTATGCCTTTCATTTCCTTTATTATACTTATATAATTATGTTCTCCTCTTATTTATCTATGTTTCTCTTATTCATAATGTTCAGCTAAGTTTATTATGTCAAGGTGAAAAGGTTACACTAATAGTGTAAGAATAAGTACAGTATAAACTCAACATGGACTTTAATGTTTGATACTAACATGTTTTATATTTATTATCTTATTCACTCTTAATACCTTTCTTGTTAAATGGTTAATCTAGATTTGTGTTGAACAACCCTTGGTACAACAAATACTTGGCATTTTCATAGCCTAACTGTATGGTATAACCGACACTTGTGATATGAAAGGAACTTGATTTGTTGTTAACATAAGTTATCACCATGAATACCTGATAATATTTACAAGTATTGGCATTACTCGAGTAAGATAATTAATGTAATCATGTTAACAATTTATAATCCGAGTGGAACCTTCTTTGTGTGTGGTTTCCAGTCAAGTAATAAAAAGATTTTATACTATACTTATTTGAAATACCATTAGTGGATCCTCTAACCTTGACAATTGTTTTATCTTTGTTTAAACCCTTACATCATTATCACATCTTAAAACTCTCTTCAAATCTTTTCTTTTATTTATAATTCTATATAGTTCACTTCCCTATGGTTCAACCCCGGTCTTGCCGGGTTATTTATTACTTCGACACTCCTGCACTTGGGATAAAACATCAACTCTTTGATCGTGTCATGAACAAACTGAATAACCTTTATGTTAAGCTAATGATTGCCAAATGATTTAAATATGGAGAACCAAGACATTGTTCCAGTGATTGTAGATGAAAAAAACCTATCAATTTGATCGAAAGAGTTATATTAGCCACAACCCTCCAACAGTGAAGACAAGCTGTGTGAACCTGATAGGGGTGCTAGAGAGAATATGTATAAGTACGATGATGATGATAAGAGATAAAACTATATGGTTAGGAAGATGCTTCTAACATCAAAGGTTATTGAGGATTCGTAGTGAAACATGTTATTTTGTACCCATTGCACCATAAATAAAAATTTGCTTGACTTAATTATTGATAATAAGAGTTATATAAATATTATTGGTAAATATATTATTGATAAATTAAAATTACCACAAGAATCACATCTTGAACCTTACAAGATTTTACATATTAAGTTAGTAAAACAGATAAAGGTAAACCAACATTGTAGAATACCTTTTTTTTCTATTGGGAAGTATAAAGATGCGATGTAATATGATATGATAGATATGAATGCATGTAGTTTGATCTTCGATAGACCTTGGCAATATGATATGGATGTTAAACAAATTGGTAAAGATAATTTGTACAAGATTAGAAAAAATGATGTGAATTATACCCTTCTACCTTTGAAGAGAGAATCCAACCTTAAATCTTCTAAAGTATACGGGGAGGTTTTCCTTACAATAACTATTTTAGAACCTGAGATGCAAGCAAAGGTACAGAAAATTAGTAGATTCATGCATTGGATATGAAGGAATCAGTGGGTGAACGAGCAAAAGAGAAAATATCAGGAAGTCTTGAAGAAAAGCCTTTATTGCTAATTTTAAGGAGATTCTACCTAATAAATTGCCAGATAGATTGTCATCATGAGCTAGCCTACCAAATTGTTCATATTATTGAATAAGTCCCAAGAAGTGTGATATATTAAAAGTAAATGTAGAAGAGCTATTGAGAAAGGGACAGATTCAAAAAAGTCTAAGTTCTTGTGCAGTTCCAATATTATTAACTCTGAATAAGGGTGGCAGTTGGTGGGTGTATAAGGATAGTTACGCCATTAATAAAATAACCATGGGATATAAGTTTTCAATTCTTCAGTTAGATGACATATTTGATCAGTTACATGGGGCATCAATCTTTACGAAGATTAACTTAAGAAGTGGTTACCATCAGATTTGAATTCGACTAGGTGATGAGTGAAAGACTTTAAGATAAATGAGGGTTTGTATGAGTGGTTTGTTATGTCTTTTGTGTTGTCTAATGCACCAAGCATTTTTATGAGGGTGATGAATCAAATTTTATCTTTTTATAAATAAATTTATAGTGGTTTATTTTTATGATATCCTAATTTATAATAAATTTGTGATTAGTTATATGGGACACTTGAGAAAGGTGTTTGAGGTGCTGTTGAAAAATAAATTATATGTGATATAAAGAAGTGTAATTTTATGAATGATAAGCTATTATTTTTAGGCTTTATTGTTAGAGCAAATGACATACATATGGACAAGGAAAAGGTTCGAGCCATTAGATATTGGCTAGCCCCTAAAGCAATTAGTGAGGTCGGTAGTTTCCATGGGTTAGCTACTTTCTATCTGTGATTCATCCAAAATCTTTGTAATATTATGGAACACATTACCAAATGCATGAAGAAAAGGGAAATTTTATTGGGAAGAAGATAAAAAAAAAATTACAAAAACAAAGAAAAATTAAGGAATACTCTAGTTTTGGCACTTTTAGATTTTGACAAACTATTTGAGGTAGAATGTGATGCTTGTAGTGTCAGGATTGATGGAGTTTTTTCTTAAGAGAAGAGACTCATGACATTTTTTAGTGAGAAGCAAGGTTGTCAATTCCGTTTCGGTAGGTGTTTCATTTTTTCAATTGGAATGGAATATTTTAGTTTCAGAGTGTTTTGGCGTGCCGTTTCGGGGTTGTACTGTTAATATATATATATATATATATATATATATATATATATATATATATATATATATATTCAATAAACATAATTCAAATTCAAGATAAATTAATTATAAATTATGCAATACAAACACAATGTCAAACAAATATAATTTCAAATTTTAAAATATTTCTAAATAGTCAAGATTAAATAGATCTTTAACTTAAAGTAATTTAACATAAACAAAATATCAAAATATTATGAAATTAAAATGTTTTAACATAAATATTTTAAATATAAAGTCAAGTCAATGTTATCAAGGCTAATGGGATCTAAAGCATCCCTTATTTTGGTCAAATTCCTACAAAGTATAAACATGAAAAAAAACAACACATATATATTAGTGATAAATCTAATTTTAAAAAATTATTATCATTGTTAATGAAAATAGTAAAAATAATTTTCAATATTATTATTAATATCATTGTTATTGAAAATAGTAATGAAAAAGAGCTTTTTATATTTGGGTGGTTTAATTAATTAAATTGAACCAGGTTCAATTTGATTCAATGGCTTTTGAAGACCGGAACAAAACATGTGCAATGAAACCGGAACATTCTGGTCGGAATTTAGCCGAAAAATTCGGAACGGACCGAGATTTGAAATGAGACGAAAATTGTTCCATTTTGTTCCATTTTTTGAATTGGTATGAATTGTTTCGGCCATTCCAGACAAAACAAAACGGAATTGACAACCTTGGTGAGAAGTTGAGTAATACTTGGTTAAAGTGGTCCACTTACAATAAAGAGTTATATGTTGTTTTTTGAACAATTAAGAACTGAGTATTCTTTGATTGATAAGGAGTTTGTGTTGTATTATGACCATAAAACACTAAATTTTTTCCATAATTAGTGGAGAATAAGTAATGACATGCATGCAAGATGGTTCACTTACCTACAATGTTTTTCAATCAAAATTGTGTATAAGACTAGAGTTTAAAATAGAGTTGTTGATGTTTTAAGTAGAAAAGTTGCCTTATTGATTACTCTAAGAGGAAAGATCATTGGATTCGACTATTTGATAGAGTTATATAAGCATGATGCGGATTTCAGTGAGGTGGAAGAAGTGTTAAAATCTTCTTGATGATGACTTTCACATTTATAATGGGGTTTTTATAAAAGGTTGTCAACTTTGCCTTCTCAGTCTTCATTGTAGGAGAAGGTGATTTATGATTTGCATGAAGGAGGTTTGGTTGGTCATTTAGGGAGATAAAAGACTATTGATGTTGTTATTAACAGGTATTATTGGCCTCACTTGAAACGGGATATTGGTAAGTTTATGAAAAAAAACATTATATTTATCAAACATATAGGAGGACTTGTCGATGGATTCTGCACTTGGATTACCCACTACACAATGAGGGATGGATTATGTATTTATTGTAGTTGACAAGTTCTCAAAGATGACACATTTTATTCCCTACAAAAAATGAACGATGCATCTACTATTTCTCGGCTTTTCTTTCGAGAGGTGGTTTGTTTATATAGGGTGCTAAAAACCATCACTTTTAATCGGGACAATAAGTTTCTTAGTCACTTTAAACGTACATTATGGAAATTATATGACTCTTCATTATAATTCAGTAGCACAATACATTCACTAACAAATGAGCAAACAGGGTTGTTAAATTGGACATTAGGAAACTCGATAAGAAGCATTAGTGGTGATGAGCCAAAACAGTGGAATTATACCCTTGCACCAACAGAATTTCATACAATAGTGATAGGCACAGTGCCACGCGTAAATCACTATTTGAGATTGTCTTCAATGTCCTAAACATGTGTTAGATCTTGTGTCAGTTCAGAAAGATGTTGGGTTTAGTGTGGCTGCTAAGAATATGGTTGTGGATGCTCAAATTACTATGGAGGATGTGATGCAGAAGTTGATGAAGATCAATACCAAATAAAAGGAAGTTGTCAATAAACATCATCGTGCTAAAATGTTCAAGGAAAGAGATAAGGTCATGGTGTTCCTTCACAAAGAGAGATTTCTAGTGGGGTCATATAGCAAGCTATAATAGAATAAATATGGTCTTTACACCATCCTGAAGAAGATTAGTGACTATGCTTATGTTATCGATTTACCTAATAAAATGAGTATTTCCAAAACTTTTAATGTGTCAGACATTTATCCTTTCTATGATGATCAACATTTGTATCTAGAGCTTAGAGATGACTAACGTGGAAGGTATTACAGCTACATTTAAGAACCAAATAGACAAGACCAAGCATAAAGATAAGTTTGTGAAAAAGTCCAGAAGCATCTAATATGGAGTTTGAAATTGTTGTTTTAATTATTTTTCTAGTTAATTTTAGATTTTAATTATTTGTTTTTAATTAGTCTTTAGGGATTTTAATGTTAGATAGATACTATTAATTAGATAAGTTTTAATTAGAAATTATTTTTTATAAAGGATTTTAATTTTAATTAAGAATCATTTTTTCATAAAGTATTTTATCACTAATATAAATAGGGATGTTTAGTTTATTTTGAGAAAAAAATTATTATTCAGACTTTTAATAAAATACTAGAGTTTTCTCTAATTTTTTTACAACTCATGTTTGTAACATTATAGCTTGAGAACCCTATCTTCTATGAATGTTTTTCATTGTGTCTGGGGAGTTCAATGAAGATGATTTTGCCCTTTAATTATGTTGGTAAATGTAAATCAAGGTTCATAAATTTTTTTTAATGGGTTTGATTTTTTTTTTAATTTTTAGACCGATTATATGTTTTGGAATTGAAAATGAAAATGGGGTTATTGAAGTTACTAGAATGTATTTGAGGGGTTTTTTTAGATGAAAACAAATAAAAATTTAGATTTTGAGGTCAAAAATATGTTGATGAAAAAAAAGAGAGATGTTTTGTCAAAAGAAATAAAAATACATAAATAAAAAATAATGATTTTGACTAGAGATTTTTTTTTCTCTAGAGTTTTAATCCTTTCACGACTTTTTATTTATATAATTTATCAGTTTATTATTCATTATCTTTTCATTTATTAATTAACTAGTTTTATGATAATAAAAAACTTCTACAATGCCGAAACTTTCTTTTATATTAAAAATTAATTTTGAATCCTGCCTGACAGTGACGATGATGCTATAACTAGTAATCATCTAGTCAGGTAATTAGCATCAACGTTTTAATATCCTTTCCTATTTTCTACGCTCAACCGACCATGCAAAGATTTACAGATGTCAAACCACGATATTACATAATAAAACAACTTTTAAAAGCGTGAGGTGTATGAAGGAGACTGCTGTAAAATGTTAGGACTCTGTTAAAATAAGTGCAGAACTTGGGTGGCGATAGGGCAAAAATCCATGTTTTTACATGATGAGGTGATAGGGCAAAAATAAAAAAGGGAGACACTAGGGCAGCCCCTGGCCAAGCGACTCTAACTACATGAAAAATTGCATTTGACAATACAAAGGATTTTATGATCCTTAATCATCTCTGAACCAGCAAGATTCAGCAACTACATCAAGTCATCTTAAATAAAAGGAGATTGTTAATGTGTACATCATGGACTTGTGGTGCTGTCAGGAATTTTGGGCATCTCGTTGAGAGGGCATAGATCAACCTTGCAGCTCTGCTCTCTAATTACTGATATCTGTCTCAAACAAATTGCTGAGGGCATAAGCTATGTCCCATGGGCACAGAATGATAATCCATGTATCATCTTGAATTAATCCTTGGAGGCACTAGAGGTTGGCCTTTGCCTGCATTGGAGGACTTTTCGCTTTGCAAACTCTGCGGAAGAACACCTTCCGGATATCGTCCACCATCTAGGTCCCGGAGTGACTGGACATCTGATCCTGTAGATTTTTTGGAATTCTGAAGCGGTTTCCCCTCTTTTCCCAATCCTTTATCTTTTTCTAGTTTTTGAAGAGAAGGTATTTCTGAACCCTGCCTCTTCTCCAGGTTTTGATCTGGACCTCGGCCCTTGTCCATATTCTGGATTTCATTTGCAATCTGGCTACGGCGTTCCTTCAGAAAGTTGAGTCGGGTAGTCAATCTCGTCAATGCAGAAGTGGTGGAATTCACTCCCTATGGGGCACACAGTCGTGGCAAGCAGCATGAATACATCTCATATAATATTTACTCTTGTGAAATAACATGCTTTAAGCCAGCTTGGCCACGTGAAATATGCACTCACTTTCATAGGATCAACAGAAATCAAAGAGCTTTTTATTCCACAAGATTCGAAAGTCCATCCTTCCTAAACATATTACCCATCCTACCCAACCAAAGCAATAATTTGATTTGGCATAGAGTACCCTATTTCCCCAGCACAACTAGAAAGTTCAACAGCCTACCTCACTCCTTGTACTGGACCTCTTGAAATTGGTTGAAGAAACGGGTCTGGAGTTGCCACTATGTGCTGAATCCAGCTGCTGGGTTTCAGTCCCATCCGTACACGTATCCTGCCATAAGAGACCTCCCATAGTTGACTTAATCCATGCAATCGAAGAGGATAAATTGGAAGGGCTGGAGGTCATGTTGTCGATTAGGCATGGAGAAGCTGCCTTCATATATTTTTTCACAAACTATTAACACGATCTCAATATATATATATATATATATATATATATACACACACACACACAAACAAACCATCTTTCAGCTGCCTTGACAACTTAATCAGGATTCTCTAACAGCTGAAGAAATTTGTTATTATAGTTTCAAAAAATTAAGCCAAGAAACACCGAGGAAAACATGAAAAAAATAATAATAAAAGAGGCATTAATATAATGGCACATGTCGGTTCATTAGGGTTTTAAAGGTAAACTCAGTAATTTTATAATCCTGTTTGTCTATTCCTACTTGGAGAGACAAATTGACCTCTACCGTTCATACACAAGGCTGGATTGAAAGAAGTATAAAAGATGTTTGGGCAAGCAAAATTTTACTGGTACGCGAAAGAATTAATAGGCCAAAGTAACATAATAAGATAGGTCGAGCCACGTGCTGCAATTGCATACCTTGCTTGCAGGGCATCTAAATTGAGAAGTACCAGTAGCTTCAGTATCCTTCCGTTCATCATTCCTGCAACAAGACAATATTAACCACAGCACCATGACACACCACATCCATTCAGTTTCTTTTTATCACGTACAAGCATCATTTTCTGATTGTCCAGTCCTCCCCAAAAAAAGAAAGAAAGAAGGGGAAAGGTTTTTCTTTTAAATGAGGGCTTCTCATATACTTCATCTGTTTGAAGCACCAAAGAGGCTTTGTACACAAATGTCTAAACACTACTCAGACATGGGGTATGAAAACCAAAAAAAACAAATTACCATTTGGCTTCATGCAACGAAGCATTCATGGGCTGATTGATCAAACCATGCATAGAACCAGAGTGTTGCTCATGCTGTTGATTAAGCTGTGCACCTAGATCATGGACCTTCCACTTCAAATTGGCAACATTTGCATCTGCTTGAGTTATTTCCTCAAGACCTGCCTTTATCTGTAGCACAATAATAAAATTAATTCAATGGTACAATCAAGACCAATTATACAAGTTAATGAAAAGGTGAACTAACATTTTCATCAATTGTATCTGGAACTTGCAAGGGTCCTTTAGAAGTGTTAAGTTCTGCTTCTAGAACTTTTCTCTTATCTCTCTCCTTTTGCAGCTGTTCCTGTAGTCTTGCCACCTGTAAATACAGTGAATGCCCACAGTTCAAAAACCCTAGGAAACAACCAATCAATCTAGTATTTGTAAGAGGGGAAAGGCATAGTCGTAGCATCACATTGTTGTAAGGGAAGAAAATGATAAATAAAAACCATGCAATAGCAATCATTTTATGGTGATCTTGACTTCCCTAAAGTAAAGGTTTCAGAAAGGGCTTCCCCCTACACCGCCAAACAAAGAAAACTTCCCGGCACCTTCATGTAAAACTATCTTGAAAAGAACTCAGGTATGTGTTAAAATTAAAGAGAAAAACAATCACCAGCATGCTTCACACACAAGCAAAATATTTAACAAAATCAGTGACTATTTCTGACATTGAATGTGTTAGTGAAATAAAAGCATATTTTTCATCACTTTTATCAGTATAAAAGGAATATAACAACCACTGTACTAAACTCTCAAACTCTTAACATGAATCTCTGCTTGCCCAGGTCATGTAAACATCCTTGGAAGAATCATCTGGAAAGGGGAGGAACAGAGGAAAAGTCACAACAGAAAGGAAATGGAACATACATCTTGCTGGAGGGCTTGACGATGCTCGTGCAAAGCCTTCTTTCGTTTTTTCAACTTGGCTTGCAGAATGGCATTACCTTTGATCTACGAAGGAAAATACAGCAAATTATTGAAGTGAAAAAAGAACTCATGAAACTCCATGTACTGACATCAAGAGGCGTTATTTTTTAAGTCCCACCTCTTCAGAAATTCTATTTTGCAACTCAATTTTACTTGCCTCCAGCTTCTGGATTTCAACACTAAACAGTCAAAAAGTCAGATGATCAGCATGGCTAGAGATGATAAAAAACAGTCCATAACACACAAAGATTTGATGTGAATTCCAAAAGCAAGAAACGAAACATAACATGCCATGTTATGAAAGTTGCAGCAGCATTTAATCCATAAATAAGATGAATGGATCATTCTATGGATAAAGCTATCTTCAGCATAATAAAAATCATTGGAGCTAGACATCACAAAGATGGCACTAACCTGAATATTTGTCAACGAGTAAGAAACAAAGCATTAATACCAGGAAAGTGCACACCAAGCATTGACTAAATGAATCGACAGGAGATAAACTTCAAAGTACAAAATTAGGGTGACACTACAGTTTCGCCATTTGTTTTGTGAGTGTATTTATGTAAGAATATTTGTGCTATAAATCTTTTACCATTAAAGTACAGAAAATGAGAAGGAAGAGCTGGATTTAAGTTAGAGAGTTGTGAAGCATGACATTCAAATCTTCACTGTGCACCAAAATTAAAGTCAGCATAGGAACTGATTGACAAGAATAGACAACAACCTCCTGACACTAAGAATTCCTAACTCCAAACCAATCTTCCAGATAAATGGGGGTAATAAACGGGGTTTCAATTTTTCTAGTGCTAGATGGAACCTTCAATTTCAAACCCAAAGTTCTCCTAATTACTAGATAAAATATTTCATGTGTATCAATTAGAGTTCACTTCCTCATAATTTGTAGATATCTATTTGATCCAACTAACATACTACGGTAATTGTCCTCTTTAATTCAGACATACAGAAAGTGACCACTGGCAATAAAAAAACCTTGCTCTTGTAACGGATATTTTTCTAGAACTAAACTTCATATATTAGAGTTACTTCCTCAGAATTTGGTGATATCTATTTGATCCAGTTAAGATAAAATGGTAATTGTGCTTTTTAGTTCAGACATACAGAAAGTGACAGCTGGTTGTACAAGGTCTTGCTTTTGTAATGGATATTTTCTACCATGGAAAGACACGCTAAATACATGGGTAGCTAGCACCTACTGCATTGTTTAAACCGACAAAAGGTTGTGTCTTAACACATTCCACATTTATCCCTTATGCCTACAGCCACAAGCAAAGAGTATAACAAGTGGAAAAAAACCCACCTACAGTGGTAATGCCAAGAATGTTGTGCATACGTTTGATGAAACAAAGATGCAAAAAGGCTAAAAGAATGCTTGTGTAAACAGAACCATGATCCATACAGAGCAGATATATACTTACTCATCCTCAATAGGGTAATCAATGGATTCCATGGAAAGGTTCTTCTTGGCCTGAATTCATGCCAAAGGGGTTAAAAAAATATAATTAGTGATGCTTATATTGCACAAATATGCCCTCTTTGAGATAAGATAATGATCGACTGTGTGATGTCAGATGCCCTTTGGCAAGTGAAATCATTTAGTCACAAAAACTTTTGGGGGAGCATGACTGAAGGAAATGGCAAGCCAAATCATAGATCTATAAAACATGCACTCACAGAGGTACGTCCCCAAACAGTTGGATGCTTTCCACGCACAGGTCCATTTGATATAGTTGAAGGTTTTTTAGCATCTGGGGATGCCTTGTGATCAGCAGTCTTATTCTTCAAACTTGTTTCGGTAGAAACATCTACAGACAGGTCATCTGACTTATTTGACTGCATTGTCAAACTGTTGTTACTTTGATCTGGAATATCCTCCCTCTTTTCTACGTTATCATGTTGATGCGATGAGGTTTGAACTGGACATGATGACAGCTTTTGTTCAACTTTCAAATCATTGTCTGCTTCAGGTTCAGGGGACTTGGAACCAGAACTACAATCATTACTGCCCTGCATCTTTAAGGCACACAGAATAAGAATAGTTTTTGCTCTTAAATTTCAATTGAAAGACCAAAAATAAAAAGAAACTAAGTCAATAATGGGGCAGAGGCATAGCAGATGACAACACAAGAAGCATTTCAAATTATAAAGATGCATGGGTGGAGAACGAAATATTAGACTTTGGCATGTAATTCCATTGACAAGAAGTCCAGAGTTAAAATTGCAGAATATCTATATCCATAGTTTTGCAGTAAGTTTAATAATTGCTAGGTTTAAACAAGATCATCATTTTGTATAAAAATGCAGGTTAAAGTCCAATGGATGTACCTCATAGTCAGACGGATCATCTTCGCCAGATTCACCACTCTGATTGCTGGTTCCACTTGATGCATTGTCATGATCTTCATCTGTATATACATCAGATTCTTCCGTTGCATCATCTACATAAGACTCGTCATCATCAGTTACCTCCTCATCCTCACTTCCACATTCATCTGAGTCAGAGTACAGTCCTGGAGACATGGAACCTTCCTGCAGACACAGAGAAAATTCAAGCATTAAAATAAAACCTGGTGCCAGAAGAAGTAAACAATATAAAATGGAGAAAGCATGGCCAAGACATTCAGCTTTGAATTTACTATACCATAAAATAATATTTAACAACAGCCTCTATGACCTATCATTTTCTGTTCTGTTGTGCTATAAAGTTCCCTTATCATTTGAAGCTTTACGCTATTCTTGTACTTCTTATTCCTCAAGTGAAACAGAGTGAAATTCTGGGGTAGTTTCTGGTAAAACTGATGGTAGGGATGATAAGGATACCAAGGCATGCATAACCAGAACTGCAAAGCAGTTAAATGGTCTTTATGGAATATCATTAGTGAATGAAACAATCCTTTAACTTGTGTTGTGCATCAAATAATTGTTGGTCACTTCATACTCGTTTTAGACTCCAGAGTAAACAGAAAGTGTTTTGAACCTAGTTAATATGCAGCTCCAAACCTGATCAGGAAGAACAGATTCCTAATTTAAACATCCAGTGTCTGTATTACACAAAGCCATACCGTACTCGAGTTAAAACAACAACAGAGACTTGCAGCTTACACTGAATATTTTTTCATACTCTTCCAATAATGTTATAACAATGGCTTGTGCATGATTAGCTGCAGCAGCTGCTTTCAGAAGCTGGATGGAACCATCACCACCCACATTAAAATTGGATTCAATTTCACAGTCACCAGCCAGAAGGGGACGAAGAAGTAAGGGAGCCATACAAGCAGCCACAGCAGATGTGCTCATTCGGTTTGCAGCTTTGTGAGAAGCCACAGTTTGCATCATTAAAAGAATTCTGAACAAAAAAGGGAAATGAAGCAAAGTGATACAAAACAATGCAAGAAGTGCAGAGCAGATGGGTAACATTTAGTCCTCCGGTCAGAAAGACAATAGGTAAAGAAAACACAAACAAGATAGTTTGATGCTCCAAGTCAACAAGACTAAAAAAAAGTTCAGTCAACAAATCTCATTTATATTCTGTTACGTCTTCAAATCCTAATAATCCTTTTTACCAAGTGTCAAATTCCAACATTCAAGTCAGAAGTAAGAGAAAATCATCTACCTCTGCAATAAGCGACGATTTGGCTCCGGGAACGTTTCACATATTGCAACCCGCATGGCATTTACCCTACTGCCACGATCAGTTCCTAAACATTATTAAATCATCAAATAATGGAAAATCAGAAACCTAATGAATTATGGAGAGTGCTAAAAAAATTTTATGGTACAAAAAAAAATGTTGAACATAATTCCATGGGAATGATTACCATTAAATTTTCAAATTTCATTATTTACAGCATATCTACAGATACTTAAAGATGCCATGGTATTGGGAAAAGACTCAATCTTTGACCCAAGTCAGTAACATAGCTATTAATCCACAAAATTGTTTATTAACCTTAAAGCAGACCAGTTTATTAATGACAAACATAAAGCTTCTAATGGATTTCAAACTCCATCTACCAGTCACCATCATTACCAATATTTAACATCCAGGCATAAAATTTCTTCTGAAGTAGAACAAGAAACCCATTTGTGAAAAAAGCATAACCAGATTCATGCAGTGGTAAACATAAAGGAAACTAAATAATCAACACTTGCAACGTGCATACCTAGAACATGTACATGCAGATGATAGTGCTGACAACTATGAAAGTACATGGTTGGAATGAAATTGGAATATATATGCTCGTGCTTTACACATGTATGCTTGTTTTCCATTTAATTCAACAGACAAGCAACGTCACGGTACCTTTTTAGTTTTCAAAAACTCTACAAACATGGCAACGGAAAAACAATTTGTGGAGCAAGCTGTGTAATTGGATGTAAAGATTGTGAGTGATGAATTTTATATGAAAGATAATGGTTGGGCATTAACACAATATTTAATGCACTCGTCCAGTTCAGTATAAATTTTGTAACTATAGCACAAGGCAGCACAGGAATAGATGAATATAATAAAACACACAATCGAGGAACAGACTTACTACATGCTTCTAGCAGTGCATTGCAGCATGATGTGGGGACTGGAGATGATGGCAACTCTCGAAGGAAATACTGTCATATTGCAAGGACATTTCATAAAGAAACGTAAAGATTGCTTGCGAAATTTGTTATTCACAGGAATCAAAACTTTATTGCAGCAGGAAAGAGAAATACCTTGACACAATCAGCAATGACATGTGCATCCTCCTTCGGAGAGAACTCAGTTTTTCCTAAGGCACACCAAAAACCATTATTTTGAGTAACTCAAAAATGAAAACATAACTAAGAAACATCAATGCAACTGATTTCCTAGTCTATACTGCTTTATTAGTAAAGAGGGTCTCAATTCTTATATTTTCTTGACAATTTGATTTTCCGTGAGCAACTGTTAAAACTGAAGTCAAAGAAATGGACATCTGATTAAAACTGTGTTTGCGCTAAAATGTGAAAAATTAGAAAAGACAACCATCCGGACCTGAATTTCACAGTAAATAAAAAGTGCAAAGGTTTACTGAGGACAAAATATATCTCAATAAACTAACCCTGTCCAAATTCCTTAATTCGATGCTCAACATCATCAACATCTGCAGCTTGCCGCAAGATGCCTTCCACCTTTATTCCTGTTAACCAATTTCAGTCAATCACATTCAGACAAGTTTGAAAAAACAAAAATATCAGTACATATTTAAACAAAAAATTGAAGAAGTCTTCCAATCGATCCATGTTAATTGTAGAAGTCTTCCAAACTCTAAAACTCATGCAGATTAACAAAAATATTTCTTTTGTTATTTGTGTGGGAGAGAAAGAGTAGAAGAGATATTATATTTGTCTAAGATAGGGCATTTCAAAGTCATAATAGCCTATAACACTTGAAGAAAGTAATCTTTAGTCGCTCCACAACTAACAAATCATGTGTATGTCTTATGAGACAGTATAAAAGCAGATAACCCAGGAAAGTACTTACAACTTGCAAAGCAAGCTATTTTTTCCATTTTTGGTCCTGGTTATGGGATATCCAGTGACCTAGAGACCACCACCATTATATATGATGGGAAAATACTATTCATAAAGGGGCACTGAGAAACATAAGAGCTGAGATTTGGAAAGGGCACATTTCAACCAGTCAACCAGAACAGAACTTCCCTCATTCATTACAGTGCTCATAGCTAATTGAAGTTGACGTGGGGAACTTTCTTTATTATTCTTGTCATAATAATGTTTATTGCATTAAACTATTAATGATTAATAGTTAAGGTTTTTAGATTTTGAGGAGTTTAAGAAATCCAAGACACAGTTTAGTAATTCAAACATAAGTTTTAATCCGGCCATATTCTGAAGGCCATGTTTCACATTAGGTTAAAATTTCATGATGATCAGATATTGAAAAGGTCATCAAATAAGTAAGTTATTGTGCATAATTGTCTTTATTTACTTTGTTGTATTTTGATTTTTTTTTCCTATTTAGATTAGGACTTTTAAATTAATTAGTATTTTACTAGTTGGTAATCCTAATGCTAGATGGATTTTATTAATTAGGTAAATTTTAATTAGGAATCCTTTCCTATAAAAGATTTTAGGTCTAGAACTTCTATAAATAAGGATGTTTTATCATAAGAAGATTTAGACTATTATTTATAAAATATCGGAGATTATTCTCTAAATTTCTCTGCAGCTTAGCTATGTAATCTTAGGGTTTTAGAACCCTAGCTTATATCAATGTTATAGTCATGTCAATCGATATCAGAGCAGGTTAACCTCTTTGATGGATGGAAACGGTAGCAACTCATTCCGCAATATAGGAATGGAGGACCTTTGGGACACTATATAGGCTCAGAAGTAGAAACTAGATCTTTGGGAACAAAGGTTTGATCGATTGGAGCAAACCATAGCAGGTCTAGCTTGGCTAACGAAAGATGCAAATAGGGATCATGAAGAGAAGAGGAACTTGCATAGAGACTTACCTCGGGGCAGACCTTGCTTAGACCTATTCCTGAATTCAATGAAAATCCTTTTTATGATGGAAGATTTTTAAAGAAAAGATTTATTAACTGGTTGACAAAGTTGGAAGCTTACTTTTATTTCAACAAGATTCCTTGTTATAAAAAAACTATGGTTTGTCGTATAAAAACTTTTTTGTGGTGTCAAAGAATGGTGGTTTGGAGTTCTAGAATATATAACATGTATAGGTAAGCCTTTAACTCTATCATAGAAAGATTTGAGACAATCATTAATTTTGAAGTTCATGCAAAATGATTATGAAGATATTTTATATTGGGTAGATAAGTGAATAGATTGTTATTATTTGCCTTTTTTTTAACCTTCTCGAATAGCAAGGAAGAAAAATATAAAGAAGGTGTTGTCTCTTCAAAGTAGACGGTCTCAACATCACAACAGTGACAACAACAATAATATTGTTGCAAATACTACTCTACTTGTTGACGTTTCATCTACTAATAGTGAAGAAGAAATCAAAGATCCTAAATTAGTATTATGTAGTGATTCTCAAGGTCTTGAAGACCTAAAAGAAAAGTCAAAACAAGTTGTTGGAATTGTTGAAGAGGCTAAAGTTAACATCAAAAAGGAATTAAATGTGGATGTGTTGTCCAAACCTAACGTATCTACGTTGGATCAATCTTCTAAAATTATCCATTCAACTGAGGTCAAGACATTGTTGTTAGGAATGACCAAACTCGTCAACTAAAGTTGTCATCATCACAAAAGATGGTTTTATGCGAGCTTGTTTTTTGGGTCTTGAGAAGTTTTGTCTAGATTCAAAAATTCTAAATGAATATATCTTTGTTGAAATTAGATTTAAGATATTTAAAACAAGTTATCTCATACATACATTGGTCACAATGCTATAGTCAGAGTGTCTATTTATTTGGAGTGGTCGAGTTCAAAGGGTGAGTTTTTTAGAAGTATTTGACTTGGAGAACTTTCTTCATTATCTTGACATAATAATGTTTATGGCATTATTTCATTAATAGTTAAGGTTTTTAGGTTTTGAGGAGTTTAAGAAGACTCTAAGACATAGTTTGGTAAATAAAGCATGACTTTTAATTCAACTGTTGAATCGAGTTGTAATTTTGATAGATTATTCTGAAGGCCCGTTAAAAAATGTTGTCACAAGGCATCCAAGCACTCGCTTAAGCGTCGAAGGTGAGGCGAGGCAAGGCCAAGGCACCTTTCTTAGCCTAAGGCGATGGAGTTTGAAGAGGTGTCGTCCAGGCAAGCACCTGAAGAAAATTATCTAACACTAACACTGAGGATTGGTTTGAAGAGGCGTCTCTTAGATTTCTGGTTTTTGTAAAAAAGGACTAATGTTTTGTCTTGTTTGTCTCTTTTTTTTGGTCTTATACAAGAAAAAATTTAAGGGTAGTTTTGTAAAAAAAATATATTAGGGTTAAAAAAAGGAGAGAGAAGACGTGAAAGTTAAAGAAGAAGAGAAGCATACGTGAAAGTTGAAACAAGAACAAAAACAAACATGAAACACCACCAGAAAAGAAGAGAAAGAAGAGTCAAGACTAAAGAACAATAGAGGCATTCCTTTAACTTTTTTTCTTCTGTCATTTCATCTTTTTGTTTCTTAATTTCTCTCTTCTTCAATTTTTTCTCTATCTCCATGTTATTCATTCTCTCTCTTCTATTATGCTGCTGAAATTTCTACTAAGTTATATCATCTATAATATTGTACATGTAATTTTTTTTATATCATACAGGTTGAGTGTCTTGGTTCATTCGGGCAAGCGCCTAGACGTGCACCTAGCGCCTCGAGTATTTTCCAAGCTAGGTGCTTTTTAGCGTCTTTCTCCTTTGACAACACTACCGTTAAAATTTTATAGTGATCAGAGATCAGAAAGGTCTTCGAATAAGAGACGGAAGTTACTGTGAGGGATTGTCTTTATTTATTGCGGGACTGTCTTTATTTACCTTGTTGTATTTGGATTTTTTTTTTTTCTATTTAGATTATGACTTCTAATTTAATAAGCATTTTACTAGTTAGAAATCCTAACCCTAGTTAGAAATTCTATTAGTTAGATACGTTTTAATTAGGAATTATTTACTGTAAAGAATTTTAGGTCTAGAACTAATATAAATAGAGATATCTAGTTTATTTTGAGAAGAATCAGATTATCATTCAGATTTTATAAAATACTAGAGATTATTCTCTAAATTTCTCTAAGTTTAAGTCTGTAACCGCTTGAGAGCCCTTTATCCACCTTATACTCCGCATCAGAATTCCCTATAACAACACTCCACAAGAAAGCACCGGGTGAAGTATAGATGGTAGTCAGACCCTTTCTTTACAGTTGCACCGGAAAATAGGCAGACTATGAACTATGGTATAGTGCCATATCCATATTCGTATGCACATGTAAATTAGTTCACTATAAATAAAACAAACATCTTTAAATCACATCCATAAGCATATGCAAATTCATTCACTATTGGTAAGGTAAACAATCATATCCTCGTGTACCATAGAAGAAAAAATCAGGAACTATGCTGTCCTAGGTATTGCCAGTATTCTCTCTCAACTCTCAACCACGAGATAAGGGAATTCATTGATGAAATAGGAAAAGAAAGTATTTCAGAGATGTGGACAAGGAAAAGGAAATAATGACAGTAATGGTTAGGAAACCCACCATGGTCTTCTATAAACCTTAAAGCCTTCTCCAGAAAAGATGGAGATCCATCAACATCTTCTAAAGCAAGTAAAATTGGTCTGCCAATGACCAGGGATTTTACTGGCTGCTTATCCTTCACTACAGGGAAAACAGTCAAATGTCAAAAGGAACTGAAAAATGAAGACAAAGTTTCCTACACTGTTCTAAAGAACTACACCGAATAAACACAAAATACTGATGTCAACCAAAAAGGATGTATACTAACACTGTTCCAAGGAACCATCAGCTCCATCAGCCTGGTCATTCTGGAAGAAACCATTTTGCCCCATCACAAGAGAAGCACTTGGTGCCTGTGCCAGGGCATTCTCAAGAGCAGTCTTCCATTCATATAAATCTTCAGAAGATTCAGCCTGTGGCATCAATTCAAAGGAACCACAAATATGTTATCAAGATTGCAAAAAGAGACCAAAACAGAACACAGAAAAGAGCACCCAATTCTCACTGAAGCCATAGGATTTTCAAGTTGAGAAAAGATATCGGTTACAGCCACTGTGGAAAAATAAGAATGCTCAGGATGAGGTAGTAGAGGGATGGATAGAGCTTACAAAAGGCATTAGAATTGTGACCTTGTCACCTAGGGACATCTGATAAAATTACAATTGTGACCTACAGAAATGACCGATCAAACCTGCTTGTGTTTTGAGATCATGTGTGGTGAAATAGCTTGATGCATTCTCAAATTAATAGTGAAAAAAGAACGAATAATTAAATGCAAAATAAGCTAGACACTAAGCTGGAGAGCTTGAACTTCTTTGCCAAGTCACAGCCCAGGTCAAGCTCCGACCAAGCTAATACCCTTAAGCTTAACTCTTTGTTGCCTGGAGAAATTATACGTGAAAAATATGCAAAAATGCAAGCAAAAGAAATGTCAAAGGGGACCACAACGAAGCAAGAAAAATGAAAAATCACCTTGAGAGTGAATGCCCGTCCATCACGGCCATCAGGAAAGAGAACAGTCAAGAGCTTTTTCTCTGCTTTGACAACCACACTATAAAATTCCAAAAGAAGTACTAGAAAGTTAGTAAATTGCTTCCGGTTGTGAACAACAATGAGAAGACAGCCAGATTAACAATGTCTAATTTGAAAAAGCAAGCCAACCTGCCTGAATTGTTGAGGTCAATACCACCAAGGGTCAGGTTCACTTCACTCCCTTTTTGAGGAATAGCACTCTGATAAAGTAAAAAATACAGAGTGTGAAGTTTACATGGTAAACGAAGGCGCAACTATGCTGGGAGGGTGGGGGCTAAAGTTCCTTAATTGTGGTATTTACCACCAACGCAAATTACAAGAAACAATATCTATCATACGCAAAACTACCAACCGGATCGCTCCTGAAGAAAACCAGTGATGTCCGTGTCAGAATAAACCACCTTTTTTTCCAGGATGTCCATCCAATTCCTAACAATATCAGAGAGAAACGCGTATTTAATGCTCACGGAACAGATACTTCGTTTTCTTGACTGGATCATCAAAAGAAGTGGCAATTTTATTATCTGCAGTGCCTAATCAAGTATGTTAAGAAATGCCTCTTAGATAAAAACAACTCCAACCCAACCTTCTCTCTCTGTGTGCATTATTATTTCTTTCTAGTGTTGACCAAAAACAAACCAACTCCTACTGGGATGATACTAGAATCAGAAAAAGACGATCACCTTAAACACATAACACATGGCCATTACAAGTCACCAATATTTTATTATATCTCGCTAATATGTCATTAAGCATAAGAAAAACCGTAAAGACATGCATACCTTTGGATGAAATAAAAAGCGGCCCGCTCTTGAAAATCTGCAACACAGATTGTTACAACAAAAGAAGCAACAGGGTCTGATCCATGAAACCAAACTACAAACTGATATGGTCTGAATAACCGACCTGATCAGTAATGGTGACGATGATCTAGTAATTGATCATCATCATTATAATCTTAATCATGTGAAAAATAAAAGCGTGAGAAAAGGAAAGAAAAATCACCGCATTGCCACCGTGAAAACGCAGATTTTCAAGCTGTCCTGGTGCTGGAGGTGGAGGTGGAGGTGGAGGCGGAGGACCGCCATCTCCCTTCATAGCATCATACAAATAAGTACGTCATTTTAAATCACATTGTGAACCAGAAAATGAAAGAACGCAAAAATAATTTCGTAAATATACATACCTTAGAAGACTCTGTGTTTTTGTTGGTAGTCATCACTTAATCATCCAAGAATCACGAAATCACATAATGTACCTTGTCATCAATTAAATGAAAAAGGAAAGGGAAAGGATACAGGATGTGGAGCGAGCGAGAGAGAGAAGGAGAAGGAAGCGTGAAGAAGGGAGCAGGGATCTTTCGTCGCCCACGGTGCTGTGATGGTGGTGAAGCTGATTTCTTTTTCTTTTTCTTTTTTTCTCTCGCAATTTTTTTGGGAAGAGATGAAAAAAATCCAACGGAAACCCGGTGGTCAAGCAAAAAGGGAGGAGGTCCAAGAGAAAGAAAGCGAGTGGGGCCTCTTAATATGCTCCGCTTGTACACGTCACCCCTCTTCTTCTCACCCTCTCTTTCATCGAAACGTGTTGGAGGGAAATTATGGAAAATCAGAAAGGACATGATCACCCTCTTTGATCTTTTATTATTATACTTGAGGATTTTTTTTAATGTGACTGTCTAGTTTCTTACAAGGAAATTCATCCTTTGTTTATTAATTAAGAAATATTTTAAAAGACGTGGGAAAAGTTTCCAAGCTATTGGTCAGCAAGAAATAAATTATTGCTATAGTGTTTTTTTTTTATAGATAATCACATGCATTGATAGCATATTTGATATTATTGGATTTTTAAAAATATTTTTTATTCAAAAATATATTAAAATAATATTTTTTTATTATTTATTTTTTATATCAAAATAATTTTAAAAATATAAAAACTTATTTTTTAAAAAAATAACATTTTCAACCCAATAAGGCACAGGAGAGCGGTCGCCCCTCCTATAATTTTCTTTTTCCCCAAATATAGGTGGTAGTATATAGTAATGACAGCCCCCTTTTGAAAAGAAAATCTTAATTATGTAATATTTGTTTACGAGTGCCTGTTAAAAAGAATATTGATAATACTTGCAATCTTACAATTAAATTTACCCGCATATTTTATAAAATAATAAAGAATGCATTTGAGATGTCGACGAAAGTATTTTGAATACTACGACATTATGAATTGCAAAACTTTTAAATTTCTGACTTATGCCAGTGATTTGCATGTATAATCAATAAATTATTTTAAAAGGATTTTTAGTTTGAAATTATAATTATAGTTATTTTTTAAAATATATTTTACTTAGAAATATATTAAAATAATAGTTTTTTATTTTTTTAAAATTATTTTTTATATTAATGCGATTTTAAAATACTAAAAAAAATTAAAAATTTTTAAATATATTTGTAAAATAAACAAAAAAATTTATATAATTATCTGAAAAAAAAAAAAAAAAACTCCACGATGGACATGGGAAAATGAAGTGTAATAATTGGTAGCGTTGATCTTTGCTACAATCAGTAGCCTGCCAATTGAAGAGCAGCAACAGTCACGCCACAGGTGTAGCATGTCTCTGTTCCACCCAACTAAAAGCCTGAACCATCCATCATAGATGGCCCATTGACTAGCGAGCACCTAAAGCCTAAATCACATCATTTTCATGTCACCCTTTGATTAAGGAATTTTGTCACCTTCCTCAATAATTGTCTGTTTATTTTATGTTTTAGAAATATTTTTAAAAATAATTTAAATAATTTAATTAATATTTTTTTAATATTTTAAGATCATTTTGATGCACTAATATCAAAAATAATTTTAAAAAATAAAAAAAATTATTTTAATATATTTCCAAGTGAAAAACACTTTAAAAAGTAACTTCAATCACACTTTCAAACAGGCTTAACTAGCACTCAACCACTAGTTATACATTTTCTTTATAAAAAAAACTGGACATGCAGGCCAATGCATTTTCTTAAATAAAAAGATTTTAAGTATAAATTAAAAATTTTATATAAACATCTAATTAAATAAATAAATAAAATATTTATGTAAATAAATAAATAAAATTATTAACGATAACTAATAACAAAATTTAAAAATTTAAGACATAAATAAAGATCAAAATATTTGATCTTACAACATAAGATATTTATCCAGTTGTGTTTACCGAATTTATTTATTCAAATTAATTTTTTATTTAAGCAAATAATAATAGAAATAGACATACTTGAAATTGATTAAATAAATAAAAAAATAATTATTCAAGACTGCACATATCAGAAATATTATCTAAGAATAAATTCTTTCTATTTTTAAAAATAATTTTTTTCTATATAAAGCATAAAAACATTATAGATGAATTTGAACAATATCTTCAAAATTTAAATACATATAAAATAATTTAAAAAAAACTTTATTCGAAAAAGGTTAAATAAGAAAAATAAAAAGTCATCGAGGAGGGATATTAATTAAAAAATTACTAAAAAAACGACATATTAAAAGAAGATATTGATTAAAATAAAATCAAAATTAGAGTAAAACATAAGAAAAAGAAAATGATAGTTCAGGTGCCGTAAGCATATTTCAAAAAAGAAATATTAAACGACTCAGGTTATGACTTCAATTGGGTTTGATAAGCTGGTTTTTATTTTAATTAGATGATAGAAACAACAATAGAAAATGAACATGTAAAAAAATGAGGGTCCAGGTCAACCTGAGGTAGTGTGATAGATATTTAACTTAGGTAATAAAGGACGAGTCGAACCGGGTTAATCGACAAAACATGTAGTCCAAATCATAAGATTGGAATAACACGATAGAAAAGAAATTGAAGAAAACTACAAAGCCAATCTTTTTTTAAAAAAATAGGGTTAAATCGAAAAGAAAAATACTTGAACAAAAGAAAAAAAATAAAAGAATGAGGATTAAATTGAAAGAAATAATACACCATAAACTTGGATTGAATGATTGAATTGAAAACCAATAGAACTTTTACAAAATGGCTAAGGAAAAAAAATTAAAAATCACAAGAATAAGGACTGAATTGGAAAAAAAAATATATGACAAATTGAAATTGAATGACAAAATTAAAAACAAACAAAACTTTTATAAAAAGGTCAAAAACAAAAAATATAAATAAAAAAATAAGACTGAAATTGAAATACCAAAAATAGATAGGATTAATCTATAATTTTTTAGGGAGGAGGGAGAAAATAAGAGGGGGAAAAAAGAAAAGCCCATTGAAGACAAATCGCCCCGCTACTGTCAACACACACCACACCATAAGGAAGAGAGCTCGACAGCGCTACCAGCAACTAAGCAAAATAGTAGTTTTGACCATGTTTGTTGTAGTTTGGGATCGAACAACTATTTTACCATCATCCCCAAAATAAATCATAGTTTATAATTGGTGCTTGATAAATAAATTGTTTAGCTTATGATTTGGAAAAATGGTGCCTAGTGATTTGATATATTTTTGAAAAAAGGAAAAAAGAATAAGGTACTTGGTGTTCGAAAGCATACACAATATTTGATTGATGGTCACCCTATTTTCATTGCATTGTTCCTCTAGCAAAGTACTTGAAATTAGGAGCTACTTAATAGTAAATGAAATGTGTTTGAAGATGTGGAGTTATATATCACATAGTAAATAAGCACCTATAACATTATCTTTTCACAAACTTCAAGTGACTTATACAAAGAAGAAAACATAAAAAAATATAAAACAAAAAGATGTTGAAAATAGACATTAATATAAAAAGAGTATTTATGCCTAGAAGATTAGTAATAGGTATACCTAACAAATGGCATTTTTGTAATCCTATATAACAACTTTACAATAACAATATTCCTATAAAAGCATTGCTGACAATTTTGCATAAGAAACAATAGAGGTCCATATCAACTTATACTAGAAGGGGTGATGTGGTTCAACTGACGATTTTGAGGTATTAATACAAACACAAATTTCTATGCTACCACTACAAGGTGTCTATGTAAATTAAAATACAAGAAATGAGTAAAAAGTAAGAGAAATTGGGCAAACATGAGAATTTAGTGGCTCATTAATGATGAAGAGAAAGATAAAAAAAAAATGATATTTAAAGTAGACATTAACATAAGAAAAGTCACAAGCACAACAACATTGGTAAATGGAGGCAATTTAGAGAGAGACTAAGTTGCTGGAGCAACCTAACCCCCATACTCTCTATCAACATGATCTCCTCTACCGTCTTCATATCTTGACCGAATGTTTTTCTCCCTAGAAATGTAAACTAGATAAATTTTCACCACCTTACAATCAACCAGTTTTTCTCCCTCTTTCCTTTTTCCTTTTCCATGTAAGACACTCTTTCCCTTGCAGCAATGTTCACATCAACCATCCAAAATATCACTACTCCCAACTAAGCCGGTAAGTCAACATTATCTCTTAAGTAACATGAAACACCTAACACAACAAACATCATATCTCACCATAAACCATCATTAGCTGCACTCCACAGACCACCTTAAACCTCTTGCACAACCTAAATAAAAGCAAGTAACCACATAACACCCCTGCTAGCACATAGGCTGAAAGACTTAGAGTCACCTACTTTAGAATAAGATTCATTTTAGATCCATGTTGCGATGTCGCGGCCACACAAATTAATTACCCTAAAAAATCAGAATTTAGCCTCAATAGGGTGGGGCTAGTGGCCAAAGACAACTAGTCTTGTTCAGAACGTCGTTTTCCTTTAGGAAAGAAAAGGCCAAGGCCTAATTCCACCAAAAAATTTGCAAGCAACATGA
>Ga0325414_1000716_pt1 | contig 28953 bp, 20 predicted proteins | sample PopdelMetagenome_8_FD_206183 | JGI IMG/M metagenome (GOLD analysis project Ga0325414, IMG submission 206183) | Populus deltoides microbial communities from Bellville, Georgia, United States - Leaf-PdKOR-R3 | ecosystem: Host-associated > Plants > Phyllosphere > Phylloplane/Leaf | place: USA... | reverse complement strand
CAACGTTAGGCATAACAAAGCCACAAAATCGGCTGACAAAAAAATAGTGAAAATGCAGGGAGGGTTGCCCATTTATCTTTGAAGGTGTTCTGTTCAATCCTGCTAGCCATTTCTTCTAGCCTGCAACAAAGAGACGGCGCAAAAGTTAGCTGCAAACGTGAGAAAGTGATCCATAGTATGGTTCCCATGAAGTCATGTTAAAGAAAAAATGCAGCAATGGCTTGTTAAAAATCTAGGGGAGAAATTAAGCATGCAGCTGCACGATAAATGCAGAGTGACGGGCACAGTTACAAATTTAAAAGCCCTCTTTTCCCTATAATTCATTGAATGTAAGCTCTCAACTATCTCTTTTTGTTTACTGCACGATCAAAGACCCTTTTTTCATCTGTAATGACATGCAATCATTTTTCACCCTCCAACAAGGCTTTTCTAGTAGCCATTTCTTCTTCTGTAGATGGGCCATGTAATTTTTCACAGGATAATCAAGATCTTCGCTGGAAAGAAGGCATGCAAAATGAGATTCAAGCATTGAAAGCCAGCAATACCTGGACCCTTGAACGTCTTCCTCAGACAAAACATGCATTGACTCTAGGTTTACAAAATTAAATATAAAGCTGATGGAATAGCTAGTACGAAGATTCACTCAAGTTGAAGGAGCCGACTACACAGACTTTTATTTCGATAGCTAAATTTACTACAGTTCGTTGCTTATTGGTAGTGGCAGCTATTCATAACTGGAATTTACACTAACTATTTGACCTCCAAAAACATTTAAAAAAAAGGTCGATCTTCCAACATAATATATTTTTTTGTTACATGTGCTATGCAAACAGCTTTATCATTAAAAAAAAAAAAAAAAAACTGTAAACACACTCAAAACGAAGATGAATGTAAGATCTGCAGCCTGGTGTTGGTAGCTAGAAAAAAATTTAATAATTAAGAGATCAAAACTCACAAGGAGCAGTATCAAGGTAAAAAATAATCAAGGAGTGAACCAAACGACAATGGAAAATTAAGAAGGATGTGCGATGCAAACCAGCCAAAAAGGAAAGAGCAAGCAAACCTTGCGAAAGAAAATGTACTCTAAGGACAGTGATGATCTAGTCAAAGAGAACGTAACATGGAAAAAAAAGCTCAGATTTCTCTCATGAATTAAGATCTTAAAAGATAAATTAAGATCTTCATATCGGTAAAAAACAGATGAATGCGAAGGACATGCAAACCAAGTAAGACCACCATGCATTCAAACAAATAGAGAAAAGGTCTTCCTTAATAGAACTTGAAACCCGTATCAGTCAGGATTTACAGTGGCAGAACCAGCACTTGAAGGTTGTTCCCGATGAGCACAAAAGCACAAGTTTTTGTTTAGAAACAGAGGAAAAACATTTGAGAATAGTTTAGTTTCCATGAAAAACAAAAACATATAAAACACATAACCAAACTTTTTAGAGCATATGGTGTCCTTCCCTCCTGCTTACCTGTTTTGAAACAATGTTTTTCTTTTTTCTTTCTTTTTTTAATATTAATAAATCAAAATAATCTAAAAACATTAAAAAAGTTAATTCAAAACAAAATGCATTAATATTTTAATTATTTTTTTCAAAGTGCCATGAATTTTGCACTAACCTTTTAAAAAATAAATTTTGGTTTTTATTTTTTTATTGTTATTTATTTTGCTTTTATTGTTTTTATAAGTTGATTTTTTTTAATTTTATCCCTTAACATTTTATTTCATTTAATTTCTGTATCCAATTTGGGTCTCATTCTTTTAATTACTATTTTTTTAATCTTTTTTCTTAATTTATTTTATTTTTCAATTTAGTCCCTCATTATTTTCTGTCATTTAATTTTTATATCATATTTGGTCCTTATTTTTTGTATTGCTATTTATTTTGTTTTTTTTAACTTTGGATGATTAAAAATTTTGCTTCGTGATTTTTTCATATTTTTTCTTCTATAGGATAATCTCGGATTCATGATCCCATTCACAAGTTTTGAATATTAACTGATTGATTTACTTCAGTCTTTTTTAGGACTAATTTTTTTTTTAATTTTATCTTTTGACATTAAATTATTGGACCTTGAGTTTCATGATTTTATTTTATCTTGTTTTTTTTTCTATGAGGTTATCCTAATCTTATATCTTAAGTCATGAGCTAATCAAGTTAATCTAAGTTGACTCAAGTTTGTTTTTCAACGTGTTTTTTTAAATTGAATTTTTTTTAAGTTTCGTCTTTCATTATTTAGTTTGCTCAGGAGTTAAACTCTATTTTTTTATTTAATATTTCTATGTGGAGGTTATCATGGTCTCAAAATCATGTAGTAAAATTAGTAAGTTAGGTTGACCCACGTGATAATTAAAAAAAAAACACGATGTTAAAAAACTGAAAATACCCCTTAACTTTGAGCAAGAAAAGGTTGTTCCCAATAATTATTCGATTGTATAAATATGTTATAAAAATTTAGAATATCTCTGATTTCATGTGATAATTATAAAAAAAACCGAGGTTTGAAAAACCAAATGCCCTTTCCCTTAGAAAAAGAAATTTGACCCCAAGGCAATTTGATAATTACACTAAAAATATGAAAATTTAATAATGCTCTAGACATAAGCCTTTTTTTTTTTCATGGATGTAATTATACTGTGCAACAAAATGTAAAAGTATTATTCCATCTTTATATGTAATCTAATTTTTAATATTTTTAAAAAATAAATCAATTATTTTACTGTGAATTTACAATCAATAATAAACACTAATTCTTTTTAATTATATATTAAATAAGATGGATTAAATCATAATACTGTTAATATAACCAGTGAAATACTTTAATTTATTTTGTTTGATCATTTTATAATACTTTTTTTTATTAATATTGTTGTTCGGGTTTGTTTGCCCGTATTTTAAATAATTTTATAAATTTTAAAATTAATAATTATATAAATCATTTGTAAACCTAAATTTTATAAAACTTGGATTTATAATTTTTAAAAGGTAAACGCACGATCTAACCTTGTTAAACTACAAGTGTGTTTGGTAGTGTGGTTGCGGTTGCTTTTTAAATAGTTTTTCGTGTCAAAATACATGTAAATAATATTTTTTTATTTTTTAAAAATCATTTTTTATATCAGCATATTAAAATGATTTGAAAACACTAAAAACATATTAATTTGAAGTTAATAAAAAAATAAATTTTTTAAAATTTTATCAAAAACACTTTTAAAATACAGAAATAAACAAGAATTACGTCAGAATTATTTTATAACAATTTTATATCATAGCTGAGGTGGCTGAGGTGCGCATGATTGAGAGGGGGTATAGATCGTGGGTTTGAATGCTGTTGGCAATAATATTTCGTTCCTGTCTAATTCTTCTGAGTCAGGCCCTTTTATGTCCTTTCTTTTTTTCTTTTTTTTTTTGGCAATCAAGATTTGTTTTTACACTTTTGCTTATTTTTTAGTTTAGATATAATTTTTAAATACTAATATAAATTTTCAATAAAATTTTATTTTTATTTTTAAAATTTTTAATATAATTTTATTATATTTGTGATATTTTTAACTTTTAATCACATATAAAATAAAGAATATGCTATTTTAATATTTTTTAAAATTATTTTAACAATCATAAAATATTTATTTTTTTAATAGAAACAATAATTTTAGTTAAAATCCTTGTATTCATTAATAAAAATAAAAAAATATATTAATAAAAAAAGTTTGATTTTGTTTTTAAATGAGTATATTTTAGAATTTAATAATAATGCTAAAAAACTCGTTGCGTTGACATACAAAGTTGCGAACGTTTTCACCGATGATTGTACCGCTTTCTAGGAGAGAAAAGAGAATCTACCATAACACCCTCCACGCTAACCATCTCATTTTTAAATTACCAAATTTACCCTCAACACCTAAACATTATTTCAATGCCCAACATAGGACACCACTGCCATCAACCAATGATTATAAGGGCAAGTCAGGTCGAGAAAGTGAAAGGAAAAAAAAAAAAAGATTTTGCTGTCTTCGGAGGTGAATCTGTAATTAAATCAGAGAGAATTAGCAAATGAGGGGGAGAGAGAGAGGATTAACAACAAAAGTAAATTGATCTCCTAAGTCTAACTACAAAGTAATCACGTTAATCGATGATTAGAACTGTCTCTTTATAAAATCTTAGAATCTCTGTTTCTGCCTCTTGTTGTCTTTTTTTTAGCTCGGTTTTGCGACTTTAGCGACAGATTCTCCCATTCTCGGTACGTCTCTGTGTATGTCTTCGATTGTAAGATGTTTGACTTTTTTATGTTTGATTGTAAGATCTGTGGGAAGCTGGGGTTCTTTACTTGATTTAAGAATTTCATTTCTTGTTTTCTTTTTTCTTTTCTTTTCTCTGTAATTCGAGCTTAATTTGATATGATTTTGATAATTTCCCATTCTCCTTTTCATTTATTTTTTCTCTTCTTTTTAAAGTTGAGAGTTGTTCAAATTAGGGCTACGAAATGCACTGGCATGTTAATTGAATTGGGTGAAATCATCAATTAATTGAGTGATTAAGCTGTCATGCTTGGAAATGTGAAATCTTGGGATTTATGAAATTCTTGGGAGTAACAATTTTATTAAATTTCACTGCTTTGTAAAAACTGAAAGGGGTTTTTGAAATTGTTTGTGATCTCAGCCATGCATGACTACTTATGGGTGTGCTTTTTTATTCATGGGGTGTTCTTGTTTCTTCAAAATTTAGGGAACTGGGGAAACTACTTAGACAGTAGAATTTATTTACGGTAGACTAAGAGCAGTTGTTTATTAAAATATTTAGATGGATCTCACTGTTGGAGAAATTATCGTGGGAAATTCCACTGATGGGGCTCACAGCCATGGTTTTAAATTTTGGTTAGGATCGCTACTCCGTGGCGATTGCGGGTTAGGTAATGGTAATGGCTGTTGCTGAGTTGTTTAGTGCGTAGGTTTTAACAGTTTTACTATATAAATGACAATTTTGATACTTTAAATGAGTAAATACCTTAGTTTTCATGGAACATACGCATGTTATCTTATTACCTGATTATTGGCAACTGAGCTTAGTACATGCATAGCTAAGAGATTCTTTCAATTATCTCCCAGAAGTAATACATCGATAGTTTTCAAATGAAATGGCCACAACATGTTGAGCAATCAACGTCTGTTACTGGCCATCAATGGCTGTTAGAGGTGTTATTCTGAAATCGTTCCTCGTTCACTGAATAGTGGAATCCCACCCCTCTGATTTCCTTTCAAGGCAATTATTTGATTCCATGCTCACAACACATGGATTTTATCAACAATGAGACCTGTAGAGTGTACAGATTGTTGTTCTTGACGCAACTGTTCCTAGCGTGCTACTAAAATTTCCATATCAGGTTTTCATAATTTATTTTGAGCAACCCATTGGGTTGTTGATTGTTTCATATGTGTTAGCTTTTATGTCATCGCCTGAAGGAGGAGATTTCTATGCATGTATGAAATGTTTCTTTTAAAGCCAACTTCTTTTAGTAATAATGAACCAGTTTCCTGAAATGCCATGCTGAAATGTTTGTATTTATGTTCCAGTTCTAAAGCCACCTCAACATGCTAGTGCATATATACAACACTGATATATTTGTGTAATTGCTTTCACGTTTCTCTGAATTTCTGCCTTTTCCTTTCCTTTTGAATAGGCAAATGGATGGGTCATCTTACAGAGGCAGCAGTAGTGTGGATATTTATTTACAAAATTATAAGCTTGGTAAAACACTTGGAATCGGTTCCTTTGGCAAGGTGAAAATAGCAGAGCATGCTTTGACGGGGCACAAAGTTGCCATCAAGATACTTAACCGCCGTAAGATAAAAAACATGGATATGGAAGAAAAAGGTATGTATTGCCTGTGACTCTTTTTCTATCAAAACAAGTAGATGTGATTGGGTAATCTGCTGTTCCATTAACTTCAATGATGGATGCTCCTATTTGTGATGTGAATGGATGATTTCTTTCCATAGTAAATGTAATAGCATTTATATGACTAAAAGGAGGCCATTTGAAACTTTAAATGAAAAATGCTATACTGAGACCATCAAGATTTATATATGAAGTTATTTAAACATTTTTCTAGGGAGTTTAAGTAAGGTTTTGTTCTTTTCCTTGTGGGTGATAGTTTTGTTCAAATTTTCAAGGATTGTTGCAGCTCAATTTCATGGGCTTATGCCCTCTGTTGTCTTCCCTTTTGCAGTGAGAAGAGAAATCAAAATCTTGAGATTGTTTATGCATCCTCACATTATACGACTTTATGAGGTTATAGAAACACCGACTGACATATATGTTGTCATGGAGCATGTGAAGTCTGGGGAGCTCTTTGATTATATCGTGGAGAAGGGTAGATTGCAGGAAGATGAGGCACGCAATTTCTTCCAGCAGGTAGTATTGCCTACTAATATGCATCACAAATTTCTTATAATTTATCTTCATTTACAGTATGCCAAATTCTTTCTCGGTGCAGATAATTTCTGGTGTGGAATATTGCCACAGGAATATGGTTGTTCACAGAGACCTTAAGCCTGAGAATTTGTTATTGGATTCTAAATGGAATGTGAAGATAGCTGATTTTGGGCTGAGCAATATAATGCGAGATGGTCATTTTCTAAAGACAAGCTGTGGAAGCCCAAACTATGCCGCCCCAGAGGTATGGAGTTGTGGTATTACTTGTTAATGGATTTATAAACATTTAATTGATAAAACGAAGACGCCCTTCTTTTTCATGCAAAATACAGTTGTCCCTTGTATTGGTTTTAACTTTAAGGTTAATTTCTGCATTATTTGTTGATATATTTATTTTGTAGGTGATTTCTGGGAAATTGTATGCTGGACCTGAAGTAGATGTATGGAGCTGCGGTGTTATATTGTATGCTCTTCTCTGCGGCACACTACCTTTCGATGATGAAAACATTCCCAACCTCTTTAAGAAAATAAAGGTATTGGGAATTCTTTTCACTAAGATCAGTGCATGCCTAATAATGACCTTTCACATAATGCTTTTCATGGCTTTAGATCATCAACATCTTTGGAATATTGTCCAAGTAGTTTGTAGACTTATTTCTATTTATTACTTATCTTACAGATCCAGTTATGCATGCTTGGACTTGAATTTTGCATTTCTGCTGACTGCTCTGGATCCCAGAGTTCATTTCTGTTTTTTGAAACTTTTTTCTTAGATTTGAAGACCCTGCAATATAATTTGCATGCATGGCTTCAATGGACCTCACTTGTTTTGTTGGTTTTTTTTTTCCTGGATGACATGACCATCTTACTTCAGCAGTTAGTTCCCTTCTCATTGTTTTTCTAATAAAAATTTACTGTATAGTAATATTATCATTTTGTTAACTTTATTTACTGGTCTTGGAATTACTGATTTTCTAAATTATTAGGTATTCAGATAAAAAATAACACAATTTAAAATAAAGAGTATTGGCATGGTTTATAATGTGAAGGGGAAGTGCCCATCTTAAGCTTTTGAGTTGGTTATAAGTTCTCTAACATAGTACACTGACTGTCCAGCTGTGACCCATGTCACATTACTTGTTCTTTATGGCTTGTTCTGCCATGTAGATTCTCTTGCATTCGATGGCTCACCTAGCATGTGTCGGAGTTCGATTTAAGAATATAAATCCTGTTTTATTAAGAAAAGTAGTGTGTCCATGGCTTGTAACATTGAGGAGCTTGCCATCAAACAACTTCCGTTAATGGGTGATCATGAGATCTCTAAGACTAGGATCATTTTATCATATTTCAGTGGTCCATGGATTTAACCTATTGTGTTCTCTATCTATGTCTTTAGGGTGGGATATACACTCTTCCCAGCCATTTATCACCTGGAGCAAGAGATCTTATCCCAAGGATGCTTGTGGTTGATCCAATGAAGCGAATGACCATTCCTGAAATTCGTCAACATCAATGGTTCCAAGCTCGCCTTCCCCGTTATTTGGCCGTGCCCCCACCAGATACAATGCAACAAGCTAAAAAGGTTCAGTCTATATTTTTATTGTATATGTATGAAGAGATTTGTCAAGCAATTTAGTGAACCATTGACTGTCATTGCTCAGATTGATGAGGAAATTCTCCAAGAAGTGATCAACATGGGATTTGACAGGAACCAGCTAATTGAATCTCTTCGCAACAGAATGCAAAATGAGGTTTGGTCCTTCTGAAACTCTGTGATTGGTCTATTAGAACTCCTTTTGTATACAATAATCGATATGGTCTCATCACTTACCATGGATTTTTCAGGCTACTGTTGCTTACTATTTGTTACTGGATAATCGATTTCGTGTTTCCAATGGATATCTTGGAGCTGAGTTCCAAGAAACTATGGTGCGTTTGGTTTCCCAAGTCTACTTTAGAGAAGAAGAAAATGTTTCCTCATTTTATTTTATGTATAGGGAGTCATATTGAGTCGATAATGATTTTTTAAAAGAGACTTGGGACCTCTAAATTTTGGCATGCCATATTTGGGTGTGATGGCTGAGGTGGGATAGTACTCTGTGCACTACTGTTTCAATCATTTTTTGATCAATGGTGACATTTTCCTCTTAACAAGCTTTCCATTATATTTCTTCACTTCCTTTTTTCATTTGACCAGGATAAAAACATTGGACCCTTTTTTGTTTCCATAATCATTTTGACCCTTTTTGTTCTGAATTTTATAGGAATGTGCATTCAATGGAATGCAACAGAATGAATCTTCTTCTCCAGCTGGTGGACACCGCCTTCCAGGATTCATGGATTATCAAGGAATGGGTTTGAAATCACAGTTCCTAGTAGAGAGGAAATGGGCTCTTGGACTCCAGGTTAAGTTTCTTTGCTCTTTAGGTGTTTCCAATGGTAGAATGCTAAGAGCCAATTTCTAGTGTGAATCAAGGGGGTTTGATCTGGAAAAGAGTCCAAGGTCATATACAAGTGACATGATATTTGAGGAATGTGGAGTTTTACTTGTTTAGCCCTTTTTGTTTGGGAAGTCTAGGCAATTGTTCAAGCCATGTAGTTTGTAGAACATGTGAAATGATGGTGTGAACAGCTTTATTAAGACTACCTGTGGTTATGTTACAATTATAATTGATCATATATTCCCCCTACACTTTGACAGTCTCGAGCCCACCCTCGTGAAATAATGACAGAAGTTCTCAGAGCTTTGCAAGAACTGAATGTATCCTGGAAGAAAATTGGTCAGTACAATATGAAGTGCAGGTGGATTCCAGGCACTCCTGGTCACCATGAAGGAATGGTTAATGATCCAGTGCACACCAATCATTTCTTTGGGGATGAACCCACCATTATTGAAAATGATGGAGTCACTAATTCACCAAATGTGGTCAAGTTTGAAGTGCAGGTAATGTTAACCATTCTGATTGCTTCTTTGACTATTGCATTTCGATCCTCCTAGAAAGAACTCGTAAAGAAAAAGTTTGTCATTTGTTGGGTTCAGTGGGTGGACAAAAGACAATAATGGAGATTGCTTTATTTTTTTTAGTTTTAAGATGCTCGAAATATTGTTTTGATATAGACGACTGTAAATGTGCAGTGCTGATAAAGGATCATTTTTCATGTCAGTAGCTTTGTAGATTATTGTATTGAGCTGATTTCCAGAGTTTGATGGCTAAGATTGAAGGTTTTACTAATATTTGTGCTATTGCAATGGTTTTGAACAGCTATACAAAACTCGTGATGAGAAGTACCTGCTGGACTTGCAAAGAGTACAAGGCCCGCAGTTTCTCTTTTTGGATCTTTGTGCAGCTTTTCTTGCTCAGCTCCGGGTCCTGTAGGTAGGCTTTTGAGAGGACCATTGCCCACGGATCTCTTGTCATGCATGTGAATAGGAATTCACTCGTGATGTATATAGCTTCTCGACCTGAGCCTGTCTTTACCTTTAAAATTTTCCCTTGGTTTTATGTGGGTAATAGTTGTTTGAGGCCAACATCCTGCTGTGCTGTGGGTAAAATCACCAGTAGTCTTTGTTACGTAAAGTGGTTTTTATCTTAACTAGGATTTCCCTCAAAGTTATGTGACCAATGAGGAATTTTTCTTTTTATAATTTCTAGGAAAGGATTAACCAAATCTAGTTGTTTTCCATGAAGTTATGACATTATTGTAACAATAATTGTGCATGCAATTATTTTTTCGAACTATATGTTACAAACTATGAGCTATGACTTTGAGGTCCTAGTTTCTTCACCCTGACTTCAGTGCAGGATGATGGACTAAACGCCTGAACAAGCATGCAAATTTGGGTGTTCTGCCATGTCCAAGCCTGTAAAGTTGCGAAGTTTTGAAATTAGGGTTTGATTGCACTTGTTAATTCATTTTTGCCTGCGGGTAACAGTTGTGCTGCTGCTGTTCCAGTGAAATGCAGCATTCACTCGACAATTTTACTTGCTGCCTCAGTGCTTTCTTTTTCTATCCTGTTGTTTTATGTGTTCGGATGACAAGAAATACTTTCTTAGAGTCATGGTTTGTCAATCCAAATGTTCCATCCTACCAAAAGAAGATAGTGGAGATCATACAGAATCGGTTTTGCTAATGGTAGTTTGTTTTCATCAGTTGAAATAATATCATACACTTCATTGCTCTGCTATCTTCTTAGAAAAGAATCTACCGAGGAAAAACTAAGATCCATAAGCTTTCCATTAGGATTCAACTTCATGCTTGGCTTTTTCTTGCATCTTTATGTCAGCTAAATCTTTATTAAAAAGTTGAAATAGTTTCATGTTCAAGTGCTAAAGTCCAGATTCCTGAACTCCTGCAAAACGTTTTCCTTTGCATCTTTAGATTTTCTTACTAGACAATAAGAACTAGAATTCATGACAGTTATCCCACTAATCCTTTCGAAGTTATCACCGGTTAAGAATTTAAAGAGCAAAACGGAGACATGGTAATTTTTGCTTACAGTCTGGATGATGCGATCAAGCCTCAAATGCTTCAGGGGCTCTATACATCTGAATTTTCTTTAACTGTTAATGACTTCTGAAATTGATGTAAGATACTTTCTGTTGTTCTCCAGAAAGCTAATATTACGTCAAAAAAAATCTGAAGCTCAGCACTTACCAGAATGGAATGTTGTGTAGTTAATTAGAGCATGAAATGCGTATGGAATGAAGATCCTCGACCATTTAGTTGATGAAACAGATTGGTGGTAGATCAAGAGTGCTCCAAAGAGAATTCCCCGTCATTGCTCAAAGAAGAGGAAGAAGAAGACCCCATTTCGATTGAGCTTTGCAAGTATTCATCCTGTTTCTGCATCATTTCCATGCTTTCTTCTTTTGATCTATTCTCCTCTTTCTTCTTGTTACATGTATTCCGAATTTTGGCTAATTGATCTGAATTTCCTTTCCCCTTGGCATTTCGTTCCAAGTTCCAACTTTAAAGAAGCGTTCAGGAATTCTATTAAAAGAATGAAGAGAAGCTGAGAGAACTTCCTCTCATACTTCAATCTCTTCAGGGCCGCTTTAAGCATTGAAGGCTCATCTGCTTAGTACTCTGGCTCCACTGGCTCTTCAATCTCTTCAGCAATCTCGAAAGGAGAGTTGTAACAATAAAACTCGACATTATCAACAAAATGGGAATCCAGAGCTCCGATATCGGTCCCTTCTTACCATCTTCTTCCCCTTCACCATCTTCTTCCCCTTCACCACCCAAGTTGTTGCCATCACCGCTAGAGGACCGTACTACATCATTCCTGTTATAGTCAAAGCCAATTCCTTTCCCCTACCATCTTCTTTCTCTTTAAAGCATGACTCAAGAACTGTAGTCGTGCCACCAATTGCACTTCCTTTAGCGATATGTATATTATCGTTGCACATGGTTTAATATTCGTGATCATCAAGGAAATCAGAAAATTGGGTGTCTGAGAAATCAGTTGATGGTTCTCTATATTCCTCAACTTGCTTTTCATGCTGATCGTGGGGCTGAGAGGTTGCTGAAGGAGAACAAGAGTTGTTTCTTGCTTTAAGCCTTTGGAGGAGAAGGTTAGTAATCTTTGATAGAAGATCTGGAGTTGTCAAAGAAGTTGGCGAACAAGGCCAAAAGTATTTTCTTGTATTGGCATCGCGAAGCAAGTGACTTCCATTATATATATATATATATATATATATATATATATATATTTGTCAGAGTTTCAAAGATTTCTAGTTATTTAAAGTTTATATAAAAATTACTCAATCATCATCAGAAGTTATTTCCAACTTTGAATAATTGATTTAAGAATAATCTATTATAAATCACTTACTATTTAACTATTTAAATGTCAAGTTTCTAATATTGATCCACATAAATCACCAATAAAAAATCTTTTAAATTTTTTTATAAAAAATGAATTGCTATATTTTTGACTGCTAGCTCTCTTTTCTTAAATCTCAAGTGTTTTGTACTAAACTATTTTCTCAAAAAAAAAAGGTATAATATTTTATTTATAGGAAAACCTCAAAACCTTATAAATAATAAAATATCAACTTTTCCCTTGAATAATATCACATATAATATTTCAACATAATTTTAGAGATTTATTCAATCAAGTCTCTACTTGATTTTTCTAGGTCTAGAATTGTAATTCTCTTTATAAATTACATTTTAATCCTTAATTTCTAAAACTTATTTACAATCAAGTCACACTTGATTAATTATTTTATTTTAATTTTTAACCAATGGTTCTTATGTGTGTGGCCCATTAGATTCCCTAATAAGTTGATCCAAATATAAATCACAATCCTAAATAAAATAGGATTATATAAATTAAATAAATTAATTTACTATCAATTTAACAATGGACTAATTTATATTTAAAGATCGAGTATAATGCCTATAATTTGCCATGATTCCCTAAATATTGGAAAAATCATAAATGGTTTGATTTAACTTTTCAATAATTAATTTCTTAGTGTAATTATTATTCCCCAATTATTTAAAAACATTTAGGAATAATATTGTGATGCTATATAAATCTCATAATTATAAACTTTATAATTTTCTCTGTAAAGTATTTTTGTCCCTAGAACTTTATTTTTACTCTAGATTCATTAATTAGATATTTGATAAATATCAAAGTCTTTATTAAGAATTAGATATGTTTACATGAACAAATTCAATATGACGTGTAACAATTGATTGGTTATAGAGCATATGTACAAATAATTTTCCACTTGTACTATGCCAATCACACATGTATAAATATCATATCGCTTTACTTGACGATAATGTTTTTACTGGGATAGTGACTTAGTAAAATGATCTACAAGATTCTTTTTATTAGGTACTCACTCTATCTTTACATCTTTTCTTTTTCATGATTCTCTAATAAAATAAAATTGTCTAAGTATATTTTTCGATCATTGATGAGACTTTGGTTCCTTTGCCTGTGCAATGGCTCCATTGTTATCACAATATAGAGCTACAAAATCAATAATGCTAGGAACCACACCTAGTTTAATAATAAACTTCTTGATCTAAACAACCTCTTTTATCCTCTCAAACGTAGATATGTACTTAATTTTAGTTGTAAAATCTACTTTGATATCTTATTTAGAGCTCTTCCAACTCACCATCATTATTTAAAGTAAAATATAACCCGATTGGATTTTTTTTTTCAATATCTGATTGAAAACTAGCATTCAAATAATTATGAACTACTAGTTCATCTCCTCTATAGAACAAAAAAAACATTCTTAATTCTCAAGTACTAGAAAAATATTTTTTTAACTATCTTTTAGTGACATTCACTTGGATTAAATTGGTATCTACTTGTTCTATTTAAAGCATACGATACATTTGGTTTTGTACATAACATCATATATATTATGGATCATATATCCAAAATATATGGAATCATTTTCATCTTATCTCTCTCAATTTTTGTTTTAAAGCACATATCTTTAGAGAGAGGAATTCTATACGAAATAGGTAAGTATCATCTTTTGGATTTTTCTATGTTAAACTGTTTTAACATAATATTGTTGGGCTTCCTAAAACATATATGCATAGTAGAAATGATAAATTTGAAATTTCTTCAGGAGTTCCAAGATCCCTTTGAGTGCTAGCTCTTTTGTTTTGGGTTTTTTAAGTGTTCTGTAACTTACATAGTTTTTTTGTACTACTTACTACATAGTACTTTAGAAATAAGATGTATAACATTTTATTTATAAGAAAACCTGAAAACCCTATAAATTGCAAAATATCAATTTTCCCTATAACTAATACCACATATATTATTTTAGAATATTTTTAGAAACTTATTCAATCAAGTCCCTACTTGATTTTTTTAGATAGAATTGTAATTTCCTATATAAATTACCTATGGTTTTCAATTTCTAAAACGTATTTATCATCAAGTCATACTTGATTAATCATCTCATTTTAATTTCTAACCAATGGTTCTTATGTGTGTGGCCCGTTAGGTTCTCTAATAAGTTGGCCCAAAATAAATCACAATCCTAAATAAAATAGAATTAAATAAATTAAACAAATTAATTTATTATCAACTCAATAATTGATTGATTTATATTTGAAGATCAAGTATAATGTCTAGCAACTTGTCATTTTTTTTTGGATTCGAGAAAACCCCACCCTCCAGAAAGCACACTTTGTGGACCCAGATGAGCGAGTAAAACCCCGGCTGTCCTAGGCTCTTACAAGAGGTGTACGCCCTGACTCGAACTCGAGACCTGCTGTGCAGATCTCAAACCCTTTGCCATCACGCTACGCCCCTCGGGGACTAGCAACTTGTCATGATTCCTAAATATTAGCAAAGTTACAAATAGTTTGACTTAACCTTTCAATAACTAGTTTCTCAGAATAATTATTATCCCTTTATAAAAAAAAATATTTCAATTTAGATATTATAGCATGAAGTGTGTCGACTATGTCATATCATATTTGTTCTCAACACCATAGTCATTGATTCTTTGAATAAGATTTGAAACTATTTTCAAATCTCATTTCACCTTGCGTAAGGATTTACAATCAGTACTATTTGAGAACATGTGAAACATTTTCCCTAATTCACTTGGGGTGATGAATTCTCTTTTGATCACTCAAATATCATCATATAGTTTTTGTTATACTCAATATTTTCTTGTTTGTTACCCTTAATTAGGATGTGTAGCAGGATCAAAGCATAAATTTTTTTTTTATATAAGATAACTTAGTATTCTCAAATCTAAAGATCACTTATATAACTGTCACACGAGTCTTTTCATATACACAAATAATCTCTTTATATGAGATTCTCATGCGGGTCATTTCAATATACATGTCATCTGACAAGCACCTGCATATTAGTCTAGATATCCCTCATACTTAGTTTATAAGAACAACAATTTTCTTTCATAAAGAATAGAACATGATATGTACCAGTCTTAACAACTTTAATTAATATCCATTCTTAGTAAAGCATTGACCAAAAATATTTAGGAACAATGATTTGATGCAATATTAATCTTATAATTATAACAACTATATAATTTTATTTGCAAAGTATTTTTGTCCCAAGAACTTTATATTTACTATAGATTCATTAATCAAATATTAAATTTATCAATGAAATATTCGATAAATATTAAAGATAAATAAAGTCAATGCCACATGTAACCAACATATTGGCTCATGACATATATACTAACAATTATATATGTACGTAGATTGAGATAATCTAAGGAACCTTTTAGATCTACCTCTATAGATTTTTATTCCTAGTTTATCGGTTACTTCTTTCATATCCTTCATGGAGGAATTCTTGGACACCATATCTTTACTAACTAGAAATATCATTTCCTATTAATAATATGTCGTCTACATATAATATTAAGAAAATGACTCTATTCATACAAAACTTTTTATAAACACAAAGCTCATCTGTATTTTTTATGAAATCAAACTTTTTAATTATCTCATCAAAATAGATATTCCAACTCTTTAAAGCTTGCTTAAGTCTATAAATAAATTTTTATATCTTGCGTACTTTATTAGCAAATTCCTTAGATTCAAAACTTTCAGGTTGTGTCACATACATATCTTCTAGAAGACTCCCTTTCAGGAATCTAATTTTGACATCCATATGACAAATCTCATCATCATGGCATGCAATTTTATCAAGCAAAATCCTTATGGATTTTAATATAGTTACTACAAGAAGGTTTCATCAAAGTTAACCTATTTGTCTTTGTTTGTAACCTTTTACAACTAGTTTAGCTTTATACGTTTGTATATTGTCATCAATGTGAGTCTTTCTCTTAAATATCCATTTACATCCAATTGGTTTTATCCCTTCAGGTAGATCAATCAAGGTTTATACTTGGTTGGTGTATATGGAATTCATTTTAGATTTCATGACCTCAAGCCATTTCTTATAATCAATATCAGATATTGGTTCCTTATAATTAATATCAAGTATGAGTAACTTTTCATTTTCAACTTCCATGAGAAGTCCATATCTTATTGATGCATGATTTGTCCTACCAGATCTATAGAGGAGTTCTTATGTTTCTTGAGCTTCAGACTGAATATCCAATGTTATAGCCTCATGCTTAAGTTCCATTTAGCTATCACTTTATGGTTCTTGAACTTGTTCAAGTTCTATTATCCTCCCACTACTCATTTTAAGAACAAATTATCTCTTTAGAAAGGTAACATGTTTTGAGATAAATATTTTTTCTCAACGGGATGATATAAATAATATCCAATAGTTTCTTTAGGATATTCCATGAACTTATATTTATTTAACTTAGCTCCCATCTTTTCAAATATAATACGTGTCACATAAACATCATTTCTCAAATCTTTAAGTATGATAATATTGGTTTCCTGGCATTTCATTTAAAAGGTAAGCAGTAGTTTGCAGGGCATAACCCTAGAATGAAGGTGAAAGGTCTATATAACTTATCATGGACTGCACCATATCCAATAAAGTTCAATTTCTCTTTTCAGAAATATTATTATGTTGTGGTGTTCCAGGAGGTGTCCACTATGAGAGAATCTCATTCTCTTTTAGGTAATTTTAAAATCTTAGCTGAAGCATTCACCACCTCGATCTGATCGAAGTATCTTAATACTCTTTTCAATTTATATTTCAACTTTATTTATAAATTCTTTGAACCTTTCAAATGATTCAGAATTTCATCAAATATACATGACCATATTCAATATGTCATCATTGACGAAACATGTTCTATGACACGAATCATTATTGGTCTATATACATCTACATATATTAGACATAACAATTCATTAGATCTCTCACTCTTTGAGTAAAGGATGTTTTAGTCATCTTATCCAATAATCAAACTTTACAAGTTTGATTTAAATCATAATCAAAAGGATCATATATCCTTCTTTATGTAACTTAATGATTTTTGTTTCATTGATATGACCTAATCTACAATGCCATCAATAATATGAATATTGATTATCTAATATGTTCTTGCTATTATATTGCACCTGGACATTTCATGATCATGTATATATAAACCAAATTTATCTAAGTATCAGATCCATAATAACCACCATTATTATAAAATGAATTAAATTTGCCTTAAATAATAAATCTAAATCCATTAAAAAATGGATATGATGTCTCTAGAAAGTGCTAAATCAAATATCAAGTTCTAGTATCAGCCTATTTGGAAAAGTTAATGCATTAACCATTACTTTATTACTAACTTGTATTATCACTTTATCTTTATTCAATCATAAACACACATGAAACAAATTTTTTAATAAGATTTTTAGCCTTTACAATTACAAGATTGTCTTTACAATTCCTCATGTAGTGATTTTCCTTACCATAATGATGAAAAGTACCATTGTTATTCTTGATGTTGAAAGTAGAACTCCATGCTTAGACTGCAAGACCAAGTTAACTTTTAGCATTCACTCTTGGAATTCTAATCATGGTTGACTTGGTCATGGTCCATGACAAAGCCTAATCTGACCAAATTCTAAAATAGTCAATCATCCTCAGCACATGGGTGTTCATCGAGGAATCCTCTATCATCTTGCAGTAAAATAATCTCTTATATGTCACATTCCTTTTAGTTCTATTAGTCGCATCAAATAACTATTCAATATGCATAATTATTATATGGTTATCTATATTTACATGTTGTGTTTGAAGTTTAAGTGACATGGTAGCTAATATCACACATGTGGCCTGCTTATTATCATCAATATTACGTTAATAATCAAACCTAACTTTGTTATCAACGTCCTCATCAAAGACAAAAGGAATCAAACTTTCAATAACATATATTTTTTTTTTCTTATTTAAGAAGAAACCTTACATTTTCGTACTAATCCAAGAAGTTTGAACAAGTCAATTTATAAGCATCAAATATGCTACATAGAAATATATTTATTTTTACTCATGGTAATCTATCAACCTATTCATTTAAAGATAACAAGTATTGGTTTAATTTATAAATATTTATAACCAAGTTTAGATAAGGTCTTTATTCATAATTTGATCTCCTACTATTTTTCTTTAAAATAAAACCCTCACTATTAATTCAGGAAATCTCACTTAGATTTCCTAGTGGGCTAGGATCCCATTTAATTTATATAACCTTAAGTAACTCAAAAAATCAAAATAATTAAATTAAATAGATACCATAGTTTATCAATTACATATTTACGTGACTCCTAGATTAGTTATGGGACAACTATTTCTCTAAACATATCATATATATTTCACCTAACTAACAGATTTAATCTTATATGATCATAAGTAACTCATTTAAATTGTTATCAGTTAGTTTAGCATGACCCAATTTTATAGCATTAAATATTTTTGATTAACAGTAACCTTGAGTAGCTTAACAAATTATTTATGAATAGAACTTTGATTTTATGCAAATAAAATTGGAAGACAACAAATCATGTTTTTAACATATACTTAATATATTAATGAGAAATTTATTATTTTAACTCAGTCTCATTCTATAGTATTAGTTATATATCATACATAACAATTATATATAAACATACACCCATAACATGGTATTCTAATTGGATGATTATAGATAAATCTAAATTAATTTTCTCAAGCCATCGAAGGGAATTAGAAGGTCAAAATCTAAATAGTTGCTACAAATCTTTATAAGTTCTTTGACAACACCACAGTTGTAATCTTTTCCACCGTTCATTTTTCATCTTAGATTACAAAATATTTTTTTAATCTAAATTTTTATATTTTTAAATTACATAATATTTACATAATTGAATAATAAAATTTGAGTTACATTCAATGAGAATTAGATGAGAAAATAATTTTACAACACTAGAAGAAAAATAAAGAAAAGGTAGGATACACATGCCCTATTTAATGTTACAATCATTCAACCATCAAAAACATGAACACATTGGTCTTTAAATGTCCATAATCATCCATTATGCATAATAACATATTAATATGCATAAATAAATATATTGCATGCTTCAATTCTAATTATTGGCTTGATGTGTGACACGACCAAAAGATTGATGTCTTCTCTCAAGTGCAGGAGTGTCGAAGTAATAAATAACCCGACAAGACCGGGATTGAACCATAGGGAGGTTAATTATATAAATTATAGATAACAACAACAACAACAACAACAACAACAACAACAATAATAAGTTAAAGAGAGCTTTGAGATGTGATATTAATGTAAGGATTAAACAAGGATAAAATAATTATCAAGGTTAGAGGATTCACTAATGGTATTTCAAACAAATATAGTATAAACTCTTTTTATTACTCAACTGAAAACCACACATAAAGGAGGTTCCAATCGGATTATAAATTGTTAACATGATTACATTAGTTATCTTATTCGAATAATGCTAATACTTGTAAATGTTGTCAGACATTCATGATTATAACTTATGTTAACAACAAATCAAGTTCCTTTCATAGCACATGTGTCGGTTATACCATATGGTTGGGCTATAAAAGTGCCAAGTATTTGTTGTACCAAGAGTTATATAACATAAATCTAGATTAACCATTTAACAAGAAAAGTATTAAAAGTAAACAAGATAACAAATATAAAAAATGTTAGTATCAAACATTAAGGTCCATGTTGAGTTTATATTATACTTATTCTTACACCATTAGTGTACCATTTTCACCTTGACATGATAAACGTAGCTAAACATAATGAAAGAGAGAAACATAAATAAACAAGAAAAGCAAATGAAAAGTATAAGCAAGAGATTAATATAAGCAAAACTTAAGCATTATAAAATATAAAAAGAGAGTAAGAGCATGATCTTGATTTGAACACCAAGATCCTAAATACATGGCAAATGCCTCCTTTTATAGGCCAAAATTCAGAACTATTGATTTGTTGAGTGGGTGGCCACATCTTGGCTTGGTGACAATCCTTATCTTCTTATCTGCCAAAAACATCATTGATAATGTCATAATTTGAACAGACTTGAATCATAAAAGTTCTAAGAAATTATCTTAGCTTTCCAGGATAAACATTTGAGGTCATTTAGACTTCTAGAACTCGAGATATGGGCTGAACATGGAACAGTGTCTGGGCTGCAGGACAGATTCAGACTTCTCCATTGTTGCTACAATTTGGACTCGAAAATGACCTTTTTAAATCTTGGACTCCCATGAAAGTTTTAGTCTTATGTCTTCTCTTTCAATCCATATAAGGCAGGCCTAAATCCAAGATCTACAGCTCCAGATATGACCCAATTACCGAACAGTGTTCCAGTTTAGACTGAACCAGCATCTCTTTTCTAAGTTTGGCCTTCTCTTTGTCCTTTCAATTTTCGTACTTAAACTCATCAATCAATCCTTTCATTTATATGATAGGCATGCATTTAAAATGAACATTTACCATAAATTAAAGGTATCTTATGGTGTCAGACTTGTTATTATAAAACATGCTTTAGTTAATGAGTTATTGATACTTCAAGTGCAAAATGATAATATAAAACCTTAATAAAAATACACTTTTAAGTACTAATCAATGTGCAACTTTTGAAATAATATTTCTAAGATTTAGAAATATTAAATCAAATCCAATTTGATAATTATTCAAACATAATAAATTTTATTTAATACATAATTTTCATTGAAAAACCATTTTTCAAAATTTAATAAGAAAATTAATCATATTAAAATTATTAATAATATCCTAAATTATTTTAGGATCAATTAAATAAAAATCTTCCAACTTAAAAACTCTCTTTATTTTAGAAAAAAAAATAATTTTTCTAAACATTATTTAATTAAATCCTAATCCTATTAAGATATTACATAACTCAAAAAATTTCAATTCTATCATAATCCAATTAGAAAAATTAATTCTATAATTAATTTAATATAGGGTTTCAATTTTAAAATAAAATCAATATTTTATGTCTAGGGATATAATTGTAATAAGGTCTAAATTGTAGGGTAAATTCATGATTTAAATCTTAAAACCCTAAAATTAGATCATAGGGAGAATCATGATTGTCCCTCTTCTCCTATCTTCTTCATACTGCCAGCAGTGGGCTGACAACTGTTACACCTATTATTGGTATGGGCTTCCCATACTAGTAGCAGTAGCCTTGCGCTACTCCACTTGCAATAATTTTGTACAGTAGCTTGCCAACAACATAGTGGCTACTAGTGTAGCCATGATGTGTTGCTATTGCTCACTAGGAGAGAGCTGATAATGGTTAGGCATGCCAGCAAAACTATCATTGTAACCATTGGTTGCGTTGCAGCCATTAAAAAAACATATTTTTATTTCAATGGTAGATTCTGACTAGATCTGAAAAATCCAGCCAGATTTGATCAAAACAGAAACCAAAGATTTTTTTTTTCAAAAAAATTATTAGATAGAAATAATTTTTGGAAAAATAATTTTGCACAAAAAATTAATTTGTAATTAATGCAAATAATAATTAAAACATGCAATCAAGAACTCTAATTGTCTAATGATGGCTCTGTTGCCACTATTAGGTTTCTCGAAACACATATATGCAATGGTAATAGTAAATGTAAATTTTTTTTGGGAGTCTCAAAGATCTCGTTAAATAAATCTAGAGTTTTTTAGGGTTTATACGAAAATTATCTGAAGATAAGATGTTCCTTTTGACTTTGGATAATTTCTTTAAGGTGAAATTATTGCAAACCACAAGCCGTCTAAATATCCGACCTCTAATGATAATCTACACGAACCACTAATGAGAAATCTCTCAAATCCTTTTAGGAAAGATGTATTGTTATGCCTTTGAGTATTAGCCTTTTATTTTGTGTTTTTCAAGTCTTATTTATAATACTATTTTCTACATAAAAAATTAGAGGCATAACATTCTATTTATAGGAAAATTGAAAAACTCTATAAATAAAAAATTATCAATTTCCCCTAAATAATATCACATATATTATTTCATGACAATTTTAAAAATTTATTCAATCAAATCTCTACTTGATTTTTCTAAGTTTAGAATTATAATTCTTTGTATAAATTAAATTATAGTCTTCAATTTCTAAAACTTATTAACAATCAACTCACGCATGATTAATAATTCAATTTTAGTTTTTGACCAATGGTTCTTATGTGTTTGACCTATTAGATTTTCTAATAAGTTGGTCCAAATATAATTCACAATCCTAAATAAAATAGGATTAAATAAATTAAATAAATTAATTTATTACCAATTCAACAATTGATTGATTTATATTTGAAAATTAAATACAATATCTAGCAACTATCAAGATCCTTTAAATATTAGGAAAGTCATAATGGTATGGCTTAACTCTGAAGTGACTAATTTCTTAGTGTAATTTTTATTCATTCTTCAACAATGTTCTAATTTAGACATTATAGCAAAGAGTGTGTCTACTTTATCAAATCATGTTTGTTTTCAACAATATAGTCATTCTTTATTAGAATGAGATTTGAAACTCTTTTCAAATCTCATTCTACCTTACGCAAGGATTTACAATCAATTTTATTTGATAACATGTGGAACTTTTTTCTAATTCACTCAAGATGATGAATTCTCTCTTGATCACTCTAATACCTTCATTTATTTCATTTTATACCCGATATTTGCTCGTTTGTTAACCTTGATTAGGATAACGCGTAGTCAAGATCAAAGTATAATATTTTTTTATATAAAATAACTTATTGATATCAAGTCTAAGAATTATTAACACAACCATCATGTGAGCCTTTCAATAGATATAAGTGATCTTTTGATATAGGATTTTCATGCGGATTTGTTCAGCGCACATGTTATCTAACAAGAACCTACATATTAATTCTTAGTATTCCTCATTCCTCAACTTATGAGAACAACTTCTTTGTTTCATAAAGGAAAGAACATAATATGTATCAGTCTTAACAACTATAATTAATATTCAATCTTAATAGAGCATTGACTAAGAATGTTTAGGAACAACGCTCTGATACAATAAAAATCCTATAATTATAATAACTTTATAATTTCGTTTGCAAAATATTTTTTTTCTCCAAAAACTTATCTTTACTTTAGGTTTATTGATTAAATATTTGATTAATATTAAAGATAAATAAAACCTTTATTAAAAATTAAATAGATTTACTTGAACAAATTAAATACTATTTATAACCCAAATGATTAGCTATAAGGTATATATATACTAACAAATAGCTTATTTTTTATGTTGAAATTGGGAAGCAAACAAACAGCTTCATCACAAGCTCTTGCTGCTTCCTCAAGAGTATCAGAGGTGCCTAACCACACCCTTGTTTTTTTATATAATGTCTTTAATCTCAGCCAACCATCTACTCGAAGGCCTTTTTCGAGCACCAACAAATCGGTTTCTAGCTCTCTTAACTCCTAATAGTGCTGCTGATTTCCTTAACTATTTCTTCTAAGGCAATGGTTCCTTCACTAGAGTTCTTGTCCTCAACACTTTCAGTGACTTTTCTTTTCCAAGTCATTTCTTTCTTTCTTTAAGAATGCCAAATTCTTTAGATTCTCAATAGTTGTTGGAGGTTTGTTTAGTTGCTTTGGCTATGTTGAAATCTAAAGCCTGAATGAGTCATTCTACCCTTCTCATCAATCTTTATTGGTATGAAGTTGAGTTAAGCACTAAATATGTGTCCTTTTAGAAATTCCTATTAAGCAACTGACACAAACAGTTAAAAATGTTGTATTTATGAAGGATTGGTTCAGTGTGAATATTGTCACTAGTGGAAAAACCATTAAGCTCATTGTATTTCTACTTCAAATTAAGAGTACAAATTCACTTATCAACTCAATCTAAGCCTTCAAGGATTTTGAAGGTTTATGCATCTAGTGGTACCTTAGTAAGGGAGGGAATAACTCGAATTTAATTCAGCATTTATTGATACTATGTATGATAAATTCATTAATTTGCTCCCACTTTTCTCTTCATTCTAAATAAGTTTGAGAAACAGTAAATATGACGTATAAGATCTTGAAAGGGGATGACCTGCGGAGCCATAACAAAAGAAGAGACGTACCATATCATATATGCCCATAATTTCTCACTTTTTCATGTTGGTTATTGTTACACAAATAAGAGAAATGTAATTTCGGTAAAAGAATAAGAAAGATAAAATAATCCGTTATACTTAGTAAATATTTCCATATCAAAATAAAGTCTAGGAATGATTAAAATAAGGAAAAAATTGGTTATAGATTGAACGAGGTGTATTATGAATTTTGGATTAAAAAGGAAAGAATACATAAAAAAATATGATCCACACTTGTAAAAGAAACTGACTTAAAATAAGTAAAGTTGGGCAGTTTTAATTGTGCACTCTCAAAATAAAGAGTAATAGAGAGAATGAGTAGTTAACAAAAGGTTATCTATAACATTCCCTATATAAATCGAGGCTGGAGGAATATAAAATCAACAACAAAAATTCATCAAAAATCAACAAGAATAGTTGCTCTACAATTGAATTATGTTTTAAAGATCTTCAAAATTTGTTTATTAGTAGAATTATAATCTTGTAGGCAATGATCAATAGGCATATAACTTGTAGGCTGATAAGTTATAGGCAATAATCAATAGGTTTGCAGTTTTCATTGTAATCTAATAGACTTGCAGTTCCCATTACTGAAAAACCCAGAAAATACCAAAAAAATATATATCATTTCATGCTCTTTTATCAAATAATTCTTAATTAAAGAATCATCTAATGAATATAAGCTTTTTGATCTTGAATTGTTAAGTTATCTATTTTATTTAAAACATTTAGGTTATTTGGTTACTCTTCAAGTTTAATTTTTCTTTCTGCATATAAAAAGACCATAAAATTTAGAAACATTGTTACAAGTTTGGAATTGTAGGAACAATGTTTGAAGTTCATATTGTTAACATCAAATTTAACATCTAACTTTGAAATTCAAAGTTTTTTTAGTTGAGGCAGACACAAAAGAACCCAAAATAATTAATGATCACAATGAGAGTGTCATATTTGTTTCTTTAAAACCATGGCACCAAAAAAACCAAAACTATAAGAAGACCTAGAGGAAAGAGAATAGTTGGTAGATGTCTCTATTGAAAAAGGAAACAAAGAATCAATCCTTCAAAGGAAAACAATAAAAAATGAAGAGGGAAAACACATGTTTATGAGTGTAGAAAAGAGATATATACTCTTTGAACAAATAGTGGAATAAGCTAACAAAATACCTGAAGAAAGATATAGGTTTTTTCTAAAGAAATTGAGGAAAAACATAACTAAAAATGAAAATGATTGAGGATCATTATAATGAGATTGTGGCAATGAATGAGAGATCTACTCAAGTAATTCTAGAATAAAATATTGGAAAGAGATAAAATGGTGAAAGAAATCTAGAACAATGGTGAAAGAAGTCTAGAACATTAAGTAAGGAAATTGCAAGACATAACTAAGGAATCTTATAAAGAAATGATCAAAGCATTAGAAGATGTCAATTTAAAATTGGATGGAAAAATAAAAAAAGAAAATGATGAAGTAATTTTTGAATTTAATCATACTATGATGGAAACAGTGAATAAGATTTCAAAACAAGTTGTTGTTGAAGTAAATAACCATTTAGATGAAAAGGAGGAAAAGGACTCAAAATTTTTTTAAAAAAATTGATCTTAAACAAAATATGAAATGGTCAAGTTGGCCAAAACAGTACAATATAAAGAACAATCCTTTGTTTGAACTTAGAATGGTCCAAAAAGGGCCTTAAGTGATAGAGGAAGTTAAAAGTAGTTCAAATGCTAAATTTACTAATTACGAGAATTCACCATAAAGGAATATAAATAAAATAATAACCCTAAACCTATAAATGAACGAGCCTTTCAGAATAACAGATCCAAAATACATTCAAATGATAATATAACAAGTCTAAAGACCAAGAGTCTTAACAAGTCCTGATACGAATCAAGGCCATGTGGTTGCCCTACTATCCTCTTATTATTCCATTTCTCCCTTGATTGATTTTGGTTGAACCCCAACTGGTGAACCTTATTGTCTTTTTTTAGTTTTCCCGACTATAATTCTACCTACTCTTATGGCTTGCTTGATTCTCTTAGCCACCACCATTGTATCAGTGAAGTGTTGGGTTGGGGCACCAATTAGATGGTCAAATTAAGGGTCTTCAAAAGTATTAAAGAATAGATTGACCATTTCTTTGTCAAACAGGGGTGGATCAACTTGAGCAGCCTTCTCTCTCCACCATTTAGCATATTCGTGTACTAATTCATGGCTCCCTTTCTTTAATGCTAATATATTGGATTGTTTAAGAGTCATCCATTTTGTATTTATATTACTTGATGAAGAAATCCACAAGGTCTTTCCATCTTCGAAAGTTAGTGTTATTTAGCCTCATATAACAGCTTAGTGTTGTCCTATTTAGATTATACTGAAAGAAATGCATGAATAATTTTTCATCGTGTACAACTTCTGCAATCTTATTACAATAGGACTTAATGTGAGTGTTAGGGCATTGAGTTCTAATGTACTTTATGAACTCAGGTACACATAAATTTTTTGGTACAATCACATTCAGGATTAGATATATTTTTGTAGCTTGTATGGGGTTATACAAGTTTGCTCGCTTGATAGCCTTCATAACTCTTTATCTTGTCATAGTCAATATCCTTAACATACTTTATTTTTTTGGACTCGTTGACAAATACGTCAACAACTACCGGGGCCGGTACAAGTATTGTGGACTGCATAAAGGTTGTGTTACATTGAGGGTCCTAAGCCTATCCCTTCATCCTTTTTTTAGGTTCAATTATTGAAAAAGCAACAGGTCGATTAGACGAGCCTTCACCATAGAGGTGTTTGAGTGTCTGCTCAAGCAAGCTTATTATGCGAGCCATGTTAACCTTCAGGGAGTCCAACTCCTCTAGGAAGTGGGCATCATAACAAGCATGTTCTTCATCCTCCATACTTCTTTGTCACAAAATCGAGTGTTGTAAACTTTACGTATTAGGGCTTTCTAGGGACCTATATTTCAACTCGTGTATGTCTACATGCCGTTTAAACATGAATGCATATATGCTTATTAATGCAAGTGTATGTACGCGTACATCAAATATGGATTAACTTATTCAAAGATCTAATCCATGACTTCTTTGTTGAATATAGGAAAAAATCTATATTCTGATTAATTTGAAAAGATTTTTCCTAAATCCTCATCTCGGTTAAATCTCATACATATTAGAGAGTATGAAGCAAAAAGGTGGTTCTGAGCCACTTTCATTTAAAAAAGACAAGATGGTTTTTATGTGTAGTAATCTCTCAACCTTGGTCTTTGGGCAATTCCCCTAATTAGTTACATCATCTTAGATTCTTGCCTGTATTTAGAAAAAAGTCATAGTTTAGCTTAGAAGATCCTACGGAATTTAGAATTATTGATCAGGTCTGCCTTAATGAAAAATAAATTATTAGGGAGTTTATATTCTAAAAGCAGATTTTAAGCCACTACATGAGAGCATTCTAATGCATATTGTAAGATTCAAACAATCCATCATCTTTTACAATCATAACCCTTCTATTTAGACATTCTAATGCATAGTATCCTAAACCATGACATTTAAAACATCTAATATCACATTTTCACTGAAATTGGGTTTTGGTTTTGACCTTATGTTTGTTGGTCGAAATTGGCTCTTTTTGGATGGAAGGTTCAGCAACTTTATGTCTAGCTTTTTGCTTCGATGGCATGCTACCTTATCTCTTGTAATTCGACTTCTAACCTGAAAAAAAAAACCCACAAAACCACTTAGATATGCACTACTCTTCCTTTTTATCTAGTTTTTCCATTTTTATAACCAAATACACCAACTTATTTAGATCCATATAAAGTTGTAACTCCACCACATTAATTGTCTCTATTCAACTCATTCAAGAACCTACACATTGTAACTTCCTCCTCCTCAACTACATTATCTCTAATCATAGCAACTTCTAAATCATTTTGATACTCCTTGATGTGGCATGCACAGTGTCAAATGGCGGAACTGCCTTTTGGATTGAAGGGTAATTTAGGTTTAATCATAAAATTATAATTTGAGAAAGTCGCTACATAGTATCATGGTCATGACTCACTAGAAAACCTATGGTCTACGAGAGTTGAGTAAGGATACTAGTTATGCAAGTGGAAGACACATCACTTCAGTATACCTTACCTATGGTAAACTGCATTGTTGATTGATTATTATTGTAAGTCATGTTTCATCAGTTAGTCTCATCTAAGGTTTAAGGCAAATCTTTCGTTATGAGAAACTCTCAGGTTGAATTCTAATAGTTTTAAGGCCTAAATTTTTGCATTGTATTTATTTTCTACCTTATATCTTTAATACTTGAGGATATACTTTACAATGTAATTTTATACCTTCAAATATTAAAATCTACAACTAAATCTTTTTTCCAGCTATTATACTATAAATTGCTCATATTCCTACCATTTCCTTTTCCTC
>Ga0325414_1000715_pt1 | contig 28959 bp, 20 predicted proteins | sample PopdelMetagenome_8_FD_206183 | JGI IMG/M metagenome (GOLD analysis project Ga0325414, IMG submission 206183) | Populus deltoides microbial communities from Bellville, Georgia, United States - Leaf-PdKOR-R3 | ecosystem: Host-associated > Plants > Phyllosphere > Phylloplane/Leaf | place: USA... | reverse complement strand
GTGTCATGGTTGCTAAGGATGTCAAAATTCAACTCGATCATTTTGATAGCACAAATTACACAAGATGGATGAACATGATGGTGTTCCTATTTACTTCAATAAAGATTTACTAAATTATTGATCTAAAGCTGCCTACACTACCTAAACCACAAAAAGATGAATATTTTATTTTTAAGAATGAAAGACTGAAACGTGAGGAAGATGAAGTGTTTTATCGATGACATATTCTGAATACATCTTCTCTAAATTAAAGTTGTCAAAGGAGGTTTGGGCAGCCTTGGAGACACATTACAAGTAGGAATCAGGTTCTGATTGTTTTTTTACTTTAATATTTTTTTAAGTATGAGATTACTAACAACAAGTTAATCATGGATCAAGTCCATAAAATTCAAATCCTGGTATCAAACTTAGTGATTTGGATATCAAAGTTCTTAATTCACTTCAAGAGAAGGTTGTTTTATTAAAGCTTTTTCCATCCTGGAATGAATATAAGAAGAAGATGTTGCATTCAACAGACAATTAAATCTTTGAATAATTTCAAACACACATACAAATTGAGGTTCATTTTCATATGTGTGAATTGTAAGTGATAAATTATAAAGTGAATTTGATTACTGAAACTAGTTTAAAAATGACTCAAAATAATCTAAAGATGCAAAAGAAATAAAACAAATTTAAGAAGAAACAAAATATTAACAAAGAAGAATGAGATTTGTTTCCATTGTGGAAATAAAAGACATTACATAAAATAATGTAGATTCAAGAATTTCAATAAGAGAGATGATGCTAACAAAGTGAATATGGTTAAAAATAATGAAGTCAAGGAGTTGGTTGCCATGATTTTCAAATTGAAAATATTATTGAATTAAATATGACAACTACTGCTGTGAAGACTTTAGATTTGTGGTTGGATTCTGGTGCAATAGTTTATGTCTGCAACCATAATTTTGTAAAAGTTTTGGGAAAAGAAACTATTGAATTGTACTTTATTTCTGGACAAAAAAATATTTTTAATCGATATGTTTCATGTTCCTGAAATTAGAAAAAATCTTGTATCTACTAATCTTTTAAGCAAGAAAGGGTTCAAGATTGTTTTAGAGTATGATAAGATTATTGTAACTAAGAGTAGGGTGTTTGTAGGAAAGAGTTATTCTTGTAATGACATGTTTAAGCTCAACATTAATGAAATCAATGGTGTTTCTGATTATATGGTTAAGTTTACCTTTTCTCTTTAACATGCTAGATTAGGTTGTCCAAATTATAGATATTTGAAATATATGTGTAAGCATGATTATATTTCGTATCATCATAATGATAAATGTGAAGTATGTATTCAAGCTAAAATGACTAAAAATCTTTTTCCAAGGTTGAAAGAAATTCTCAAATACTTGAGTTAGTGCATTCTCATATATGTGAAATAAATGGTATGTTAACAAGGGGTGAGAAAAGATATTTTATAACTTTCATTAATGTTCATTCTCATTTTACCTATTTTTACTTGTTAAGAACAAAATATGAAGCCTTTAAGAAATTCAAAGAATTCAAGAAAATGGTATAAAATCAAAAGGAAATGAGAATTAAATTCTTAGAAGTGATAGAGGTGGTGAATACTTTTCTAGAAAGTTTTCTATATTTTATGAGGAAAACAAAATAATTCATTAAATGACTGCACCCTAGACACCATAACATAATGGACTTGCTTAAAGGAAAAATATGACCTTAGTAGATATGGTCAATGTTATGCTTTTGAATGGCAAGTTACCAAATAATTTGCGAGGTGAAGCTTTGCTTATTGCATGTTAAATTCATAATAGAGTATTATCTAAAAAATTAAATGTTTCTCTTAGTATGGAATGGTAGAAAAAAAAAATCTAAATTATTTTAAAAGTGTGAGGGTGTGTAGCTTTTTATAAAGTTTTTAATCCTCAAAGAACCTACAGGTATAAAAAGTGTTTTTATTTGTTATGCATAAAATCCAAAAGCTTATAAGCTTTTGGATTTAGTAACTAATGTGATAGTTGAATTTGTACATGTTGAATTTATCAAAAATAAATTTATATATGATTCAAATGTGCAAGAACTAGTATAACAATGATGACTCCCAGATCAACTTTAAGTGAAAACACAAAAACTCAAAAGTAATAAGTTCAAATGAACTTAAAATGAGTCAAAAAGTTAGAAAGGAAAAACACTTAGATACATAGCTCATTTCTACTAATTCAATTGTATTTTTAGTGGAAGGTGATAAAAACACAATATTGAAAAGGACCCTTATAATCCTAAATGTGGAAGATGATCCAAAGATATTTTACAAAGCTATATCTTCTAGGAATGTTACCTTTTGGAAAGAAGTGGTTAATGATGAAATGGATTCAATATTGTCTAACAATATTTGAGTCCTAGTAAATTTACCTTCAATTTCTATGTCAATAGGATGTAAGTATGTGCTTTGAAGAAAATACAATGTTGATGGTTCTATACAAACCTTCAAGGCAAGATTAGTTGCTAAAGACTGTACTCAAAAGGAGGGTATTGATTATTTCGACTCTTATTCTCTAGTGGCTAGAATTACATTTATTAGAGTTTTATTTGTTTTAGTATTATTTTATAAACTTTATGTTCATCAAATGGATATTAAGATGACTTTCTTAAATGGAGATTTAAAGGAGAAAGCACATATAAAGCAACCTGAGGTTTTTATACTTCTTGTAAATAAGATAAAAATCTATAAATTGGTAAACTCTTTATATTATTTAAAGTAAGCTCCGAAACAATGGCATGAGAAGTTTGACAAAGCAATTTTGTTAAATAGTTTTCATTATAATGGTGTCGATAAGTATATGTATTCCAAATTTACAAAAAAACTTTGGTGTGATTATTTATCTTTACATAGATGTCATGTTAATTTTTTGCACCAATATGATTGGAATAATTAAAACTAAAAGATATCTCACTTATATTTTAAAAATGAAAAATCTTGGTAAAGTGGATATAATTTTATATATCAAAATTAAAAATATGGTAGTGGTTATGCACTTAATAAATCACATTATATTAAAAAAATGCTTGATAAGTTTAAGAATCTCAATATAAAATAGGCTAATATCCTATTTGACTCTAGTTGAAATTAAATGATAATTGTGATAAAACTTTGCACGACTAGAATATGTTAGTGCCATTGAAAGTCTTATATATTCTATGTATTATACAAGACCGGATATAGATCTTTCTATATGAAAGTTATCAAGATATACAAGCAAGCTAAATACGAATCATTGAAAGGCTATTGCAAAAGTATTTGGTTATCTCAAAAGAACAATCGATTTGGACTTGTTTTATTTTGATTCTCTAGTTGTGTTGGAAGGATATTATGATACAAGTTAGAGAACTAGTTTGAGTGATAATAAGTCCACATTAGAATGGATTTTTTTCACTTGAAAAACGTGCAATATCTTGAGCATTTAAGAAATAAATGTGCATCTCTTATTTTATCATAGAATTAGAATTTATTACTATGGTTGTAGCATGTAGAAAAGTAGAATGGATAGGAAATCTATAATTAGGTATTAAGTTGTGTTCACAATTTATGTCACCTATGTTTTTTTATTGCGATAATAAAACAACTATGTTTCGAGCTTACATGAATATTTATAATGATAAATCACAACGTATAAGTATTTGACATGGATACATTCAAGAGTTTATTACAGCTAAGATAATTATCATTGTCTATGTGAAGTCTGAATAATTTAGCGGATCCACTTACAAAAAAACTATCTAGAGACATGGTAAGGAAAACAACTAGTGGAGTAGGGTTGAGACTTGTTATTAAAGATATTGGTAATGGCAACCCAACTTTGGATTAGCATGAAGTCTATTTTAAAGTTTAATAGATAATAACAAGTTATTATTTAGTATTTTTTAGACACTGATAATTAATTTTGTAATCATATTCTGATAATATTCATTGTGTTCTATTATGTAGAAGAGGATAAGCATAAGTTCATAATAAAATTTAAAGTTCGTGTTTAATGTAAAAGAGACATATATGATTTCACATATATGAATATAGAAGTGGTGTTGCTCTTGACAGAGTTAGGATTTTCTTATGTAAATATTCATGAAAAATGAGATTTTAGCACATGATCAAAATAAATACTAAACAGTTGTAAGTCTCTTTAAGAGTTTGAACAGTATTGTTTATGTAATATCTTTGATTCTACAACAAAAGGTTTGGTTTCATCCGTGGACATTAATAATTTTAATAGGATTCAAGTTCTAACACTAATTAAAGGTTTAAATTATAAAATACATTCTTATAAGTATAATTCTATAACTAACAGAGAATTATTGATGTAGTCTGCAAATAAATAAGAAGGAAAAGATTTATGTTCCACGTTGAAAAAAAAACACTTCCTCTTTATAAATGAATAAACATCATTAAAATAATGTTTTCACGCTTTTAAACAAATTATTTATTTGTTTCCATACTTAAACAGTCTACAGACAGCCAGCAATCAACTACATGTCTTTTGCAAGTTCAGGTTCTACACTTCTACTTTGTACAAGACTATTAGGACTATGACAGACACTACTGTTAAAAGTGACATTGTTTAAAAAAGATCATGTTGCAGGGACATAAGACTAGCTAAAGATAGCTTTGGTGGGAGGGCTAATCCAGCAAATTAACTTCTTCCTGCGAGTTAACTGGTGGGTTGCCTTGTCATGCAAACTGTCTGACTGAACTATAATTGTAATTCAAGTGCTTAGCACATTACGGTGAAAAAATATAATGAGAAGAAAGCAAAAAACAAGCAAAAAGATTCCAAATGTTTCCCATTTGATTCTCAAACAGCAATTTTATAGCTAATCATGGTATCTTAACATGCCACTTCGGTATACTGTTTAGCTTTTTCCCTACCGTTTTTCTCCTAAGACGGCCAGAATTGTTGTCGTCGTTTTGTTTCATATTCTTGTTGGCATGGCTTGATCTTTAATTGGCTCATCGATTTGCCAGGTCTCATGGTGCTTATGGTGCTTTTAATAAATACAAAATGCTCAACAGCCTAACGTCCACCGATCTTGAATGGCATTAAAAAAAACAACCTAGCGTTGACAACTGTGTTGAAAATAACTCTTCAAATATTCTCATGGATCGCACCGCCATGCACAGTTTATATAGGGCCCTAGTCGATGAAATGTGTCCTTAGAACATTTTTCAATAATCATTTAAACCTCATAATCAATTTCTACTTTAATCGTATTTACTAAATATATATTTTGAAGTCCAATAATTTCCTCGTATTCGGGGTTCAAGGAAGCTTTATTTCTCTGTTTATAGATGCCAGTGTATTACGGAGCCACATGCGACACCATTAATTGGGTTAATTATGATATCATTTGATAGCCTTCTAAAATATGATTAGAATTGTCTCATCGAAATTTTTTTATCAGTACTAGGTGTGTCAAAAACAAAGTCGTAGTGTGTCTTTAGTGACCTGCTCTTTCTTTTCCTTTTTTCTTCCCTCATTTCTCTCTTCTATTACATCGGTTTATCTTTTCTCTATTTCTTGGTGATTGGATCCTGAATCTCATGTCTTAATCATTGGATTTTTATAAAATTTTAGATTGATTTTTACATATGTTAATTAATTTATATGTGAAATGGATTTTAAAAAAACCGCAATTCGGAATAGTCCTTGTATTCAAATCCAATATTTAAAAATATGGTTGTGTTTAAATTATACTATTTTCTAAATATTTTTTTAACATGTGTTATTATCTTAAAACTTTTGTCATACTATGTCATTTTTCAAAAAACAAATCCTCATATATTCAATATACACAACATTGCATGATCTACAAAGACATATTTGTATGGATTTCTTCAATAGTTAAAACTCAAAATACTTTTGGAAGTGATAAACAAGATATAGATAATGCCACTAATAACTAGTGTTTTTGCCGGTGAACAAATCCCAATATTTGCAATTTTTTATGAGAGAAAAAAGGTATAATTTCCAATATACAAAATAATTCCTTTTATTTGTGATCAATTATATACATTATAGAGTATAAAATATGTATGATAATTTATGGATGATATTGTGATATGGATACAAACGTGGCTAGTCGTCAAACGTGGCCAACGTCTTTAGAATATTGGTACAAGAATATGGGTTGATGGAGGAACATATAATTCATGTATTACTGCAGAGTGGACAACGTGGTCTGTAGTAATGGATTAATGGTGTAATTCCTTGTTAATTGTTTATCATTCTGTTTGTTAATTATATTTTCTTAATTCCTATTATGTATGGCTATAAATGCCAATTGGTAATTTAATAGAACTATGGAGAAAATTAACCCAATTATCACGATTTCCTTCCCTGTCTTCCTTCTTCCTTCTCTCTCTTGAAATTATTCTTTCTCCTTAAATTAATTCTATCAGTGGTATCAAAGCAGGTTCTCATAACTTCAATCATGGATACTCGCGGCAAGTCAAATGCAGAGTTTCGCAACGAAGTTAATGAAGTCCTACTTCGACACGAGTCGAGTTTCGATCAAGTTAATGCTACACTTCAAGTAGTATTAACAGAGCTCCAAGCTCTTTGCACTACCCGCAACCTCAGCAGTAATTCTCTTAAAATTAATCCCTTTGCTAATGAAGAGTCTTCACGACAACAACTAACTCACTCTCAACCAGCTAACCATCATCAACATCACAATCTTAAGTTATCATTTCCAAAATTTGGTGGAGATGATCCTATCGGTTGGATTTACAAGGCAGAGCAATATTTTGAATTCCAAAACATTGTGCCAAACCAAGAGGTTCAGTTAGCCTCTTTCCAACTAGAGGGCATTGCTTTACAGTGGCATAGGTGGTTAACCAAGTTTCGCGGGCCACTAACGTGGGAGGAGTTGACCAAGGCTATACAACAACGGTTCGGTCCAATAGACTATGAAGACCCATCAGAAGCTTTGACTCGTCTTAAACAAAACACAATAGTGGTAGCATACCAAGAAGCTTTTGAGAGACTCTCACATCAAGTTGATGGTTTGCCAGAAAATTTCTTAATTGGTTGTTTTATTGCAGGACTTTGGGATGAGATTCGTTTGGATGTTAAAATCAAACAACCTCATACCCTGGCAGATACAATAGGAGTGGCAAGGTTGATTAAGGAACGAAATTAGTTACACAAGAGAGCCCCTTTTCCAATAAGGGCAGGACCAATTCCAGTGATAACAAAAACATCCTTAACCCAACAACTAGAGTGTTGGGGCGCCACAAGGCCAAAGAATTAATTCACCTTTTCGCAAGATTACTAATCAAGAGGCCAGAGATCGCAAAGAGAAGGGCTTATGTTACCATTGTGATAAAAAGTTTGTTCTAGGACATCGTTGCCAACGTCCATAGTTGTTTATGATTTGGGACTCTGCTGACTCGTGCACTAATGAGACTGCTAATGACCAGTTAGAAGTGGAGAATGAAATCATTCCTGAGATCTCTTTCCATGCCATGATTGGAACCGATCATCCACAAACTGTGCGTGTCATCGGGCAGCTGAGGAATAAAAAGGTAATGTTGCTGGTAGATGGAGGCAGCACTCACAATTTCATTGATGAGGCTATTGTTTCTATGTTTGGTTTGCCAGTAAACTAGGAGAAGAAATTTCAAGTTATGGTGGCTAATCGAGAAAAGATAGATTGTGTGGGGTAGTGTCGGGCACTCACTATCAACATTGAAGGTTATCCAGTCACTGCTAATTTTTACATCCTTCCTATGGCAACATGCCAACTCGTGCTTGGAGTGCAATGGCTGGAAACCCTTGGTCCTGTGGAGATGGACTATAAGAAGCTGACCATGTCTTTCACAGAAGATGATGTATCTCATACTTTCCATGGAATCAAACCAGCGAGCATCACAACCTTAACTAAGAAGGAACTTTATGGATTACAAGGTATTGGTTTTTTCTTCCAAATAATTCCAACTGCAAGCAATGTTCAGAGACCTTCTTATCCACCTGACATGAGCTCACTTTTAGCTAAATATTCTTCAGTCTTTGCAACCCCTACAGGATTACCACCCCCACGAACGCATGATCATCAAATTCCATTACAACCACAAACTGTGCCAGTAAGTGTCCAACCTTACAGATATCTTTATTATCAAAAAACTGAAATTAAAAAAATGGTGCAAGAGCTGCTATAGACTGGACTGATAAGACCAAGCAACAATCTATTTTCCTCTCCTGTTTTGTTAGTGAAGAAGCCGGATGGAGCATGGAGGTTCTATGTAGATTACCGTGCTTTGAATGATATTACAATCAAAGACAAGTATCATATTCTGGTGATTTATGAATTATTAGATGAACTTCATGGATCAAAAATTTATTTGAAATTGGATTTGCGTTCCGGTTATCATCAAATACGAGTACGCGAAGAAGATATTCCTAAAACAGCTTTTCGCACTCACGAAGGTCATTACGAGTTTGTAGTGATGCTGTTTGGCCTCACCAATACGCTAGCAACATTCCAAAGCCTCATGAATGAGCTTTTTCAACCTCATCTTCGAAAATTCATCTTGGTGTTCTTTGATGATATTCTTGTATATTTAAAATCATGGGAAGACCACCTTATACATTTACAAACTGTACTTAATATATTGTCCACTAACTCTTTATTTTGCAAAGGAAGAGAAATGCTGTTTTGGAGTTTTACAGGTGGACTACCTAGGGCATCAAATTTCTGCACAAGGGGTATCAGTTGATCCTAAGAAAATTCAAACAGTACTGGATTGGCCAAAACCAACAACTGTGAAAGGGATGCGTGGCTTCCTCGGGCTAGCTGGATATTATCGCAAATTTATATGTCACTTTGGTGGAATATCAGCTCCTCTAACACAGCTCTTGCAAAAAGACGGCTTTCATTAGACAACGGCAGCAGAACTGGCCTTCAAACAACTCAAAGAGGCATTAACAACTCCACCTGTTTTGCGCCTTCTTGATTTCACCCAATAATTTGTTGTGGAATGCGATACAAGTGGAATTGGTCTGGGTGCCATTCTGACTCAGAATGATCAACCAGTGGCATATTTCAATGAGGCGTTAAAAGGGTCAGCCTTGGCATTATCCACCTATGAAAAGGAAATGTTAGCCATCGTCAAAGCTGTTAAGAAATGGCGTCCTTATTTGTTGGGGAAGATGTTTACTGTTCGCACAGACCAGAAGAGTCTTAAGTATTTGTTGGAACAACGAATTACTACTCTTGCTCAGACACGGTGGCTGCCAAAGTTGTTTGGTTACAAGATTGAATATAAACGAGGGCTTGAGAATCAAGGTGCAAACTCCTTATCCCGTGTAATTGAATTCTAATTTTTGTCTCTTTCTTTACCCTTGGCAGATTGGTGGTCCTTGCTGCAACATGAGGTCCTTGAAGATCCTTTTTATCAAAAGTTACTACAGCAGGGATCTTCTTCACTCAATCAGTCCTTACAGCTGAGGGATGATGTATGGTTTAAAAAAGGCAAGATTTTCTTGAATCCCATTTCTCCCTTCATTTCCAAGGTATTAGCCTATGGTCATTCACATCCAGTCGGTCGCCATTTTGGATATCACAAGACTCTTGCTCGTATTAAACACAATTTCATCTGGACTGGCATGCGTGGGATGGTTAAAGACTACTTGAAAGAATGTGATGTCTGTCAAAGATTCAAGAACGATTGCATGAAACCATCAGGCTTGCTTCAACCTTTGCCAATTCATACCAGAATATGGACTGATATTTCAATGGATTTCATCGAAGGTTTGCCATCCTCTAACGGGTATTCTGTTATCATGGTTGTTGTCGACCGTTTAATAACGTATGCACATTTCGTGGCATTAAAACACCTTTTTTTTCTGCATCCATGGCTAAAGCTTTTATCACCAATGTGGTTCGCCTGCATGGAATTCCAACGTCGATTGTTAGTGATCGTGACAAGATGTTTCTCAGTACTTTTTGGCAGGCGTTGTTCCAATTACAGGGTACTCAACTTTGCATGAGCTCAAGTTATCACCCGCAATCTGATGGCCAAACCGAAGTAATGAACCATACCTTGGAGCAATATCTTTGTTACTTTACTAGTGATCAACCAAGAAAGTGGGTGGAATGGATTTCATGGGCAGAATGTAGTTACAACACTACTACTCACTCATCTACCAAATTAACTCCCTTTAAAGCTGTTTATGGAATTCCACCTCCAACTCTGTTGACGTATGTTCCAGGTACTTCTCGTGTTCAAGCAGTGGATGAGTGTTTACGTGATCTCGATGCCATTTTAAAAGACTTAAGGCATAATCTTCAATTGGCTCAAAATCACATGAAGTGTCAAGCAGATCAACACAGGCGCGATATCTCATTCAATATGGGGGATTATATGTATTTAAAGTTGCAGCCTTACAGGCAGACTTCTGTGGCCCTATGCTTATCTCAAAAACTTTCTCCTCGTTTCTTTGGTCCCTATCAGATTATTTGCAAAATTGGTCTAGTTGCCTATAAATTGTCATTGCCCGCAGGCGCTTACATCCATGATGTGTTTCATGTCAGTTTGCTACGAAAATATCACGGGCCAGGTATTCAGGCATCCCCACAGCTTCCCTTCAATTCTGATGCCTCTACTTGTCTTCCAGAGCCTGAAGCAATCTTGGTTCACAGAACCATTCGTAAGGGTAATTATCGTCTCAAGTCTGAAATTCTAGTCAAATGGAAGAATGCTCATATAGAAGATGCAACCTAGGAGAACGAGTGGCATTTTAGTAAGTCTTATCCTTCCTTCATCCTTGTAGATAAAGATTCTTATGCGGGTGGGAATGATATGGATACAAACGTGGCCAACGTCTTCAGAATATGGGTACAAAAACGTGGGTTGATGGGGGAACATATAATTCATATATTACTGCATAGTGGACAACGTGGTCTGTAGTAATGGATTAGTGGTGTAATTCCTTGTTAATTGTTTATCATTTTGTTTGTTAATTTTGTTTTCTTAATTCCCGTTATGTATGGCTATAAATGCCAATTGGTAATTTAATAGAACTATGGAGAAAATTAACCCAATTGTCACGATTTCCTTCCCTGTCTTCCTTCTTTCTCCTTAAATTAATTCTATCATATTGCTACATGCAATAAAGAAAACTAACTTAATGTGCTAATTAAGTTGCGGGTTTTTATTTCAATCAATGAACATTATTTATCTAATTGTTTTTAAATATATTAAAAATAAAAGTGTAATGTATGTATATAAATCAGTTTTACTTAATCATTATACATAAAATCAAATTATTTCTATAAAAAAAAAGGAAGCAACGTGTCTTCGACATGAAAAGTTTTTTTTTAAAAGACACAATTATGTCGAGCAAACTTTTTTATTTTATGAATCTTTGCCAAATGTTTCTCTAGTTAAAACTCACTTCTCTATCTATATATATATATAACAAATCGTTTTTTTTCAAGGCATGTTTTCTTTAATAAAAAAATTATCATGATTTGAAAGTAAGTTTTAAAAAAGAAAAAAAAAATACAACTTGGTACTTTTTATATGATAATATGTGAAAATAAAGGAATACATAATTTGAGAGAATTTATAAAAACTTTATAATAAAAAAAATTAGATATTTTATTCTTAATGAAATTTCATGACAAGTTTTTAAATAAAATTATACATGGTAGGTTCATGTATAATTATTTATAAAGTAATTGCCAACATTACCATTTAACTTATAATATTATTTGAAAAGTATGATATGATCACATGACTCTTAAAATATCATAGTAATTTTTTTATTTGAAAAAAAATCATTATTTTAGAATATTAAAATTTAAAACAAAAATAGGAAAGGGTTAGTAGAGTCAAGCCTATGCACATCTAAGCTTGAGAGGACAACCCAAGAACACCTAGCTTTTTTAAAGGAACCAAACAAAACATTGTCCTCTATAAAAAATTATGGTCACGTCTAATGATTGAAAAATCAGGGTTTATATTTCTTTGCTTTCAAAACTTAAATTTCAACATGTTTTCACTTAAAGACATTAAAAAATACATCATAGAAACCTCAATAACCTCATTTCCAACACCATTACACACACGAATTAATCCAAAACTCAAAATCAAATTAAATAAAGACAAACTTTTAAGATTTTAATATACTTTTTTTTACATGATTAAAGGGCTAAAACACCTCCATCAAACTTTCATATTATTAACATCAAGATCAATGCTTTTAGTGGCTAAAAAATAGCCAGCAAAAAACTTTCTCTCTCTTCTCCCTTTCTGACAACTTTCTATCTCCTCTCTAAATTTCTACAAGCTGAAACATGAGAAAAATAAAGTTTATGATCAAAATATAAATAAAAAAGCTATAAGAAGTAAAGATGTAAAAATTGAAAACTCTAAGGAGGAAAGCATACTTTCTTCATCTTATAAATAGTAAATATTGCATTATAGATTGCAAAATACAATCCACAGTGAATTTTTTCATAATGGACAATTTAGGTGTATAGTAAAACACCCAGCTTAGGAACAATCCGAGAAAATGGAAAAAACCCAAACTCGGCACCCCCAACCAGCTTAATATTAAAGAGAATGCTAGGGAAACCAAGGGAAAAAAAAAGACTTATTAGCAATAAAAAGGGCAAACAATTTCTTCATATGCCTTATTCTATAAAGTACGTTGAAAGGCAGAAAAAAGAATACCTAATTTCAATAGGAAACACAACCAATAAAGAGGACAATCATAAGAAAGAAATGAAACAAAGTGGCATAAAAAAAGGAAAAACTTAAAGAAATTAGAAACAATATTATGAAACTCATCTTGTCAAAATAGACTTATTAGCAAGAAAAATATATTGCAAAAAGCCTTCCATGGATAGGGAAAAGGGGCAAAACTAACAATGCAATCTGGCCAACAAAATACTTCTAGTGTAAAATTCATAAAATTAATAAGGAAAATAATATGTTCAATGTGTAAAGTGAATATTTAAATTATGGGGATGAAGATAGACTAGCGGATTTGAAATAAAATGTTCATGTGTTAATTTAAAAAAACATATATGAAAAATGGTGGAAAATAAAATAAAAAAGCAGATAAAAACCAATTGAAAGAGATGAAAGAGGAAAACAATGTTTTGGGATATAATGTGATGAAATTTGATGTAATCAGTTTAAACTCGATATTAAAATATGCATGGACTGGAAAAATATTACCCGACGAACATAAAAGTACAATGTAAACCCTTAACCTGAAAATTGATAAAAAGTGCTAAATATGGAGAATGTTTATAAATTTGGGGTGAAAATATTTATATAAGTTTTTGATAATTTTCAAATAAATTAATGTATGGCTTTATGCGTGAATGATCTTGACTGTTGGTATAAGTCTTGCGTACAATTGTGCAGTTTTTAACCCAAAATAGGATGAAATTTGAGAAGAATATGTATTGTAAATATGGATGAAAATTCCTAATAAAGTAGTTTAGAAATCTTGATGATTTAACCAATAAAACATTATGCAGATTTGGATTTTGGCATAAAAAGCACTTGTTGTCTAGCTTATTAAGCAAAATTCTTAATTCAATTATTGGATAGAGCTAAAGTTTTATGAGGAGTCTTTTGACTTATTATTCTATCTTGGTTTAAAATTTTAATTTGATCAAAGTCTAAAAAAATTATATGAATTACCAGTACTCAGGAGAACTATTTAGAAAATAACAATGATGCATACAATAAGGACAAATTCATAATAAAATAAAAAGACTTGTCTTCTTCTTTATAAATATATTCGTCATCCATTTTAAAAAGAGGAGATATTCCTTCTTCTTTTTTAATTTTCCTTATAGTTGTGAGGGGATTTAGGAGTTTTGATGGTTTTAGCATGGATTAAAAGGAGAAAAACACTTGAATACAAGATCAAAAAAGCATAAAGGGAGATAAGGGGGAAGCTAGAGAGAGAAACTAGAGGATTCAAAAGAGAAAGAGGGATGCTTGGAAAAGTTTTGACTAGAAGGTATTTGGAGTTCATTTAAATGACTAGTAAGATGCTTAGAACTCATTTATGTAAGTTTGAGTGAGTTTTAACAAGTTTTGAACAATTTATGAATCTTTAAGGTCAAGGTTGTTGATGAGATTTAAGGAAAATCTAAAATTGTTTGTAATTGAATTAATTTAGTGTGAATAGGTTATAATGGATGCTAAATCATAAAAATATTATGAACAAATCATGGTGACAAGTAGAACTCTGTAAGTCGGCCAAGAGGGAAATTGTTTTGGAGTAGTTTAGATTGTTCAATTACATGTAATTGTGTTATATTATTGTTTGTTGTTGTGTGTAAAGTGATTACAAATATATTGAGTTAATTTATTAAAATGATAATAAAATTTTTAGGTTAGTGATAATAAGGATTTTTAAAGAAATAATTGAATTAAAGATATAGTCAAATTGTACTTGTGATTACATGGTACTTGAGATTTAAGAAAAATCTCAAGAGGAAATGGAAGTTTTGGGGCCGACCATAAGTATAGTTAAGGAAATTTAACAGTAAAGATGAAATTATATGAATTATGGTTAGTTTAAATGTTAAGAGACTTATTATGAGTTAAAAAGAATAAATTGAACTATAAATATGTTGAAAAGTGGATTATTGTGTTTTTGAAATTTTGGCCAAATCCTAATGGATAATCATAAACATGTTATTATACATATTAATTGATTTTTTTTTCAAATTATGATAAAATGGAATTTTTATTTTTTTATAAAGTATGCATTAAAATTTTAGAATTTGGTTATATACACACAAATAATAATGTGCTTTTGTATTTTTCTCAAATAATGAATTTTTTTTTGTATTTGTTTTTGAACTTTTGAAAAGAGTCAATATCTTATAGTGTAAGTTTATAGCTCATGTATTAAATGAAATTGTTGAAAAATCGTGTGCGGGACCCACAAGTAATTTTAAAATAGTCTCTAAAACGTTTCAGAATCCTTGGAAATTATTTAGGGTTTGTTTGGAAAAAGCATAAAAAAAAATACACACTATTAAAAATCAATAATGTGTGTTTGCTAAAAATGCTCTAAGAATTAAAAAAAACATTTTTTTTTTTGCAAAAATTCTATCAAACCAAACATGGTCTTAAGATTTTTTTTGGAAATGGTCAAGCCCAGCCCCTTGATTTGGGCTCCTTAGCTTGGCCCAACTAGGTCAACAAAACAAAATGGCCCAACCTTTCTTGCCTTTAAAAACAAAAGAGTTTTGGAACCCCAATCCATAAACAAAAATGAAGGAGACCATTTTACATTTCAAAGATCAAACACACAATTTGCATGAAAGTTAAACAACACCTCACTTTTTATTTTCAAAATCTTTAAAACATGCTCAAACTTTTTCTAATGTATTCTTTCTTTACAAAACCAGAACATTAAGCTTATTATATGCAAATAAACTATCATGACTACAACTTCAACAATAAAACAAATTACATATTTCACAAACTCTACTACACCGGTTTTAGGAAAGTAGTCACTGTTGTTGTTGAATGTTGAGTTGAAAGTAGAGTTGTTGGAGTAAGTTAATGTTGCTAGGGTTCATTGTTGTTGCTGAGGAATGGTCGTTACTATTACTGAGGAATAGTCGGCTGAAACTCCTACAGTGCTGTTGGAAAAGAAGAATAGGGTATGGTATCTAACTTATAAGAACAAACACAAGAACAAAGTTAAAGAACAAGAAGAAGAATGAGAGGAATGATGTTTTTCATTAAGAGTTTTTTTTTTAATACACCTTTTTAGCTTTTCTATATATCTCTATACTTGTGTATTATGCTTCTGATTACAAGCCTATTTATAGACGTTAAGTCCTAGATAATCAAGGAATTAAATTATTCAAATGAAATCCTAATCTAATAAGGAATCTAACAATCTAATTAAACAAGGATTCTAATAAACTATTTTATTACAAATCTTTCTTCATCAAAGATTCCTACATTAACTAAGATTCCTCATTTAACTAATATTAAAAATCTTACAAACTCTAAATCTTATTAGCCTAAATCCTAGTTGATATTGAACTGCAACACTTCCCCGCAATATCAACTGTTATTATTCTTCATAACTCTCAACATATCTCTCATTTTTGCAAAAACATCATATTTGAGTGGTTTTGTGAAAATATTTGCGACTTGGTCTTGAGTTTTCACATACTTGACTTCAACTTCCTTGTTTGCAATGCAATATCTTAGAAAATGAAATCTTATGTCAATGTGCTTACTTTTATCATTAAAAACTGGATTTTTAGCTAATGTAATGGCTAATGAATTGTCCATATAAATCTTTGTAGGCTTTTCTTGTGACATTCATAAGTCCTTCAATAATTTTCTTAGCCATATGGAATGACAAACATATACTGTAAAGCTACATATTCAACTTCACAAATAGATAAGATGACAATAGATTGCTTCTTTAAACTTCATGTGAAAGTTGTGCCTCCCATGTAGAAAACAAAACCTATGGTGCTCTTTTTATCATCCATATCTTCAACCCAATCATTATTATTATAACACACAAAATCAAAGCTATTAGAATAACCATAGAATAAGTGAAGATTTATGGTACCTTTAATACATCGTAGAATTCACTTCAAGGCTTTGAAGTCAGTCATAGTTGGTGTCTCCATAAATCTACTCACAAGTCCTGCTTCATAAAGAATATTCGAACAAGTGCATGTCAAATATCTCAAACTCCCAATTAAGCTCTCGAATGTTATAGAATTTATCTTCTCCCCTTCATTATTCTTTGACATATTCACTCCATGTTCGACTGGAGTATTCACTTTTACACAATCCTCCATTTTGAATTTCTTAAGAATCTCCTTTGCAAACTTCTCTTGATTCACAAAAAATCCATATTCTCCTTGTTTGATCTCAATCCCTAACTAGTAGGACATGAGACCAATATTTGTCATCTAAAACTCCTTGATCACTATTTACTTGAAGTCTCGAAACATCTTTGGATTATTTCCTATAAAGATTAAGTCATTTATATACAAACATACAATAAGTGTATCATCATTCTCTTTGATCTTTACATAGATAGCATATTCATGAGGGCACTTACCAAATCCATCCTTTAAGAAATATCCATTAATGTGACTATACCAAGCCTTTGGAGTTTGCTTTAATCCATACAAGTCTTTATTTAACTTTAAAATCTTGTATTCATGTCCCTTTACTTCATAACTCATAGGTTGCTCAATGTAGATCTCTTCCTCAAGAAAATCATTAAGGAAGGTTGATTTGACATTTATTTCATAGATTCTCCATCTATGTTGGGCAGTGGTGATAATGATTAATTGAATGGTTTCCAATCTAGCAACATGAGCAAAAACCTCTTCCTAGTTAATCTCATGCTTTTAACTATAACCTTTTTCCACTAACCATACCTTGTATCTCTCCACTTCTCCTTTGACATTCTTCTTTTCTTTATAGATCCACTTGACACCTATTGGCTTCTATTTATTTGGTCTAGGAACCAATCTTCATGTGACATGTCTTTTTCTTTTATTTGGTCTATGAACCTAATCTTCATGTGACATTTTTCTCAATTAATGCAATCTCCTCATCTATAACGATTCTTCATTTTGCATCCTTTATTATTTCTTCAAACACTATAGTATCACATGTAGCAAGATGACAATATAATGTTACATCATTAATAAAATTAGTTACATCATATAAGTCATCAAGGCTCCTCATCTTTCTTGGTGGACTTGGTGGAATGCCACTACTTGAGCTTTCATTAGAAGAAAAAGAAGTTGAGCTTATTGGTGTTTGTGGAGGTGTGACTATAAGTTCTTGATGATCTTCATATCTTTCTTCCTCTTTATCAAGAATCGATAAGAAGTCATATTTCTTATCACCATTTACCTTCCAATCCCATGCTTTTTTTTTTCATTGAACTTAACATCTCTATTAATCACCATATTTCCTTTATTAAGGTTATAAAGCTTGTATCTTTTGGATTTTTGGTCATATCCCATAAAGATCATCCTTTTGCTTATATCATCTAGCTTGGTCCTCACTTGATCATTTATATGCACATAACCAATGCTCCCAAAAACTTTCAAGTGAAAGACACTTGGTTTTCTTCTACTTCATGCTTCTTATGGATTCATGTCATTCAAGCTTTTAGAAGGACATTTATTTGACAAGTAGATAGCACAATCTATAGTTTCAACCCAAAACTCTTTAGGCATCTTCTTGGTTTTGAGCATGCTTCTCGCCATGTTGAGAATACTTCTATTCTTTCTCTCCACCACGCCATTTTGTTATGGGGATCTAGGCACCGTTAGGAGTCTCTTTATACCATGATCTTCATAAAACTTATTAAAATCATTAGAACAAAATTCACCCCCTTGTTCGTCCTAAATGATTTTATAGAATAACTTCTTTCTTTTTCAACTAATGCCTTAAACTTTTTTAAATGACTAAACACATTAGACTTTTCTTTTAAGAAGTATACCAAAGTCTTTCTACTATAATCATCAATAAAAAGTAGAAAATATAATTTTTTACCAAACAAACATGGTTTGATAGGACCACAAACATCGACATGTATTTCTTATAAGGGTTAATTTGCTCTTAATGTAGACTCCTTCGAAAAAACTCTTATGAAATTGCTTACCCATTAAACATCATTCACACAACTAATTTGGATGTATAATGGATGGTAGACCTTTTAACATCTCCTTTTATACCATCAACTTTAAGCTACAAAGTTTACATGCCCAAATCTCATATGCTAAAGCCAAGTTTCATCTTTCACACATGCATTTAGGCACGTCCATCTCTATGTTTAACAAGAACATTCTATTCTTTATCATGGCTACCTTTACAATCATATCTCCTTTAGTGCCAAGTAATGTCAAAATACGATCTTTCATCTTAATCATATACCCCTTCTTCAATAATTGTCTTAAGCTTAATATATTGTTTTTCTCCATTGATATATAATAGATATCACCAATAAATTGATGAATTTCATCTTTCAATTTAATCAAAATCATACCTTTTTCATTTGATGACAACTTTTGAATGATTTGCAAAGGTAACATTACCTCTAATTGCTTCATCAAGCTCCATGAACTTGTCTTTGTCTTCACACATATGGTTATTAGCTTCATTGTCTAGGTATCATATGTTCTCTTTGTCTTGCATTCTCTCATTATACACTAGTAGTGAAGTGGTTTCCTTCTCTTCTTCTATCACAAAATTTTCATTCTCTTCAACCCTCTTGGCTATACTCCAATAATCTCTAGCATAATGACCTGTCTTTTGACAATTATAGCATTTAACTTTTGATTTGTCAAACTTGCTGTGAAATCTGGATCTCGGATTGCTATTGTTAGTTAAACTGGTTGATCAGATCCCTTCATTCAGTCGATTGTTTGATCTATTGAGGGTGCCTCAACCTCCTCTTCCAAATCGTCCTCTTTTTTCTTAGGAATATCTAAAACCATCTTGTTTTGAAAAAAGTGTTTGTGCACCCACATCTTCTTAAATCTTATTAACTCTTTCCTCAAGGGCTTGTAATTTTCCCATGAGACCTTGTATTGAAAGAAAATCCATATTTTGCTACTCTTTTATCACGACCACCATATAATAGAACTTCTTTTACAACAAGCATAGGATCTTTTCTACCACACATATCTCTTCCATCTTATTTTTATATCTCTTCATTTGATTATATATGGCAAATACTCTTACAAAGTATTCTAAAATATTTCTGATTCAAGCTTATGTAACTTTTCAAGGTCACCATGTAGTTTTTATACCTTTTTCTCACATTATCAGCCTTTTGGTTTGATTCTTGCAAAACTTCTCATGCTTACTTGACTGTGGTTACGTTGGCCAATATCTCAAAAGTGGTTTCATTTAGATATTGGTGGATGATTGGTAATGCTTGTTGATCTTTCCTTCATACCTTTTGCATGGCCTTCTTTTGGGCTGAAGTCAACATTTCTCCATCTATAGGCTCCTCAAAGCCTTTTTCAACCATCTCTTATACATCTTGGGAACCTAGCCAAGCTTTTACTTGAACACACCAAATTTCATAGTTGTCATCTATCAACTTAGGACATTGAAGTGGAAAGTTTGAATTGGCCATATTAAATAATCAAACATAAACTCTTATACCGCTTCACTTGGATACCCCAACATCCTCCATGACTCGGTTGTCCTACGCTAGAGTGCTAGTTAAGACTAATCTATTAGCTGATTTGCCTGCAATGATCAGCATTTTCCTGCCCAATGGTGTATCCATGACCCAGAAAGTGTTATATGAATCGTTACCATGATTTTGCAAATAGTGCAGGTCATTGGGGCACAACTCCTCTTCCTGTGCCAACAATTCCAGCCACAAATGCCAAAAGCGTGCTCAGCCTACTCCTACTCCTTCTGGATGCTCTAACCCTTCAGCAGACACTGAAGCTGTTGAGAAACAACCTCTTCGGGAGGAACCTCAAGGTGAGCTGGAGTTTGATCCAATGTCTGCTGAGGCTGCTGTGGCTGGGGTAGAGCGAGCAGATATTTCTGATTGCAAGAGGGCCAAATTGGCTGCACCTTCTGGTTCTCTAGGTGGTCATCCTCCTGGTTCTCCTCCGATTGTGTTTGTGGAAGATGAAACCATTGCTGAACTGCCACCCAGGAGACAATATTTGACAAGGAGTAAAGTTGCTGCCGCTTCTGGCCGATCAGGGAAGGCCTTATAGAAGAGTCATTCTTCCATCAGCTCCTCTTCGGCTGAGACTCTAGGCAACATAGCCTCTGTTTCCTCGACCTCTTTATGATGTTCCCTAGTTATGACTAAGGAGTCTGTTCCTTGTGCATGTTTGGGTCTCTGCTTGCTTTAATTTTGCTGGCTTTGTTTTTATGTTGCTGACTTTGTTAGCTTGAATCTTGTGTGTTGCAGTTTTCCTGTCTGTAGCTATTATGTTTTAGTTGGTCTGATGGCCTTAGGTCTGCTGTTGGGGTTTTCCTCCCTGTTTGTCTACTTACTTGTAGTCTGGTTGCTTGGGTTTCTCCTTGCTGGTTTATTGTTTTCTGCCGGATTGCTTGCTGTTTGATTACTGTGGCCTGCGTTGCTGGCTGGCTTTCAGATGTAGTTTCGGCTTGCAGGGTTTGTGGTGCGGAGGTGCTTAGGTGTTGTGTTGCTGGTTGATGCGTTTCTGGTGGGTTGAAACGGATCCAGTTGGCTTGCTGCCCATATGCCAGTTTGGATGCTTTGTGTCTTGACGCTGGCTGACAATTTGGTCTGCTAGAGTTGGGCTTTGTCCTCTGGCTTGGTTCTTTTGGCTCTCTGCCATGAAGTCAACAGTCTCGGGCAGGTGGGTTCCGGATTGGAAGGTTGCTTCTCTGATTCTGGCGTGCCCTGTTGTGAGGCTTTGGTTGCTCTACGCTTCTGGTTTGAAGACAATGTCTTGATGTTGTTTTTGCTAGTATTTAGCTTCTTGTTCGGCTTAGTAGGAGCATGTTCCCCTAGGCTTTTAATCTATTTTGTCCTGCATGGGGGATGTCCATGCACTTGTTTATGGGATTCTATCCCCTTTCTTGGGTTGGCTAGTGTTGGGGAGAATGTTCCCCTGCACTCGCTTTTTGAATTTGCATGTAAATTTCTGCAGGCTACCAACTTGTATCGCAAGCTTGCCTTGCTCTTTTTTATCTTAATATATTCTTACATTTGATCAAAAAAAAAAAACTCTTACAAACTCTAAATCCTATTAGCCTAAATCCTAGTTGATATTGAACTTCAACAATTAAGACAAGGAGGTGCTCGATGCAACTGCTGAAGACTTTTTAGAGGTTCATAGTGTTGTGCAAGAAAAGTTGTTGCTGATGCAAAAGAGTTCACAATTAATGCTGAGTTGTTGAGAAGATATGCACTGTCAATGTAAAACATAACACTGATTGAGGTCAGTCAGTAGGCTGGTGTTGTGTTCAGATGGAATAAAAGAAGATGAAGTGCTGGGACTGGAGAAGATGTTACAAGACTGCTTGATGGTGTTGTTGTTTCCACAAGATACATTGCTGGAGTTGAAGAAATCATGTTGGTTGTGTTATTGCTATTGTTATTGGCGTTAATTCATTAGACTATGGAGCTTCACTAAGAAGAGAGGATGGGCATTGTTGTTGCTGCTGAGAGTTCGCATTGTTGATATAAGGGTTGTGCTCCTACTGAAAGACTATGTTCTGCCACAAGAACAGACAAGGTAAAGCTATTTTTTTATTGGACAGAGATGCTACCCGAGCTAGAATTAGTTGTGGTGGGTTGCTCACGATGTTGCATAACAGAAGATGAAGTGCTGGTAGAGGTCACGATATTGCTTTCATGAAACAATACAGGCTAGGAGAGAATGGTTAATTATCTTGATTATCTTTGCCTTTTCACAGATTTGGTGTGTTTTTTGGGAGGTTGGAGAAACTTTTTTATGTTTGTTTGTTTCTTTTCTTTTGGTATCAAAAATATATTTTGAGTTTTTCTTTTGTTTTTTGCTATTTTTGAATTTTTTTTTTGAAAACTGTTAATAAAATGAAGTAAGAAATCGGCTTATGATTGTCCTATTGATATAAAAAAATTTTATTGTAAATGAGTGAGTTTAGAATGTTTGGAAATGAAAAGGAAAAGAAACAAACAAATAGATTGGTAAGATATAAACTGGCAGCAGGAGCAAGGGCTATTGTTAAAATATGTCGGTCGTAAGAGCAGGCGATATAGTTATAATAAGTTGGTCATAGGAGCGGGGGCTATTCAAATATGTAATTGATGAGCTAGCCTTAGGAGCAGGGGCCATTGTTATGTAAAATTGATTTAGTCGACCGTAAAAATAGGGATGAAATTGTTAGAGTGTTAAATCAATTTCAGAATTTATGGTTTAAATGTATATGATGAAACTTATTACTTAGTTAAGATTATTGGTCTAAGGTAATGATAGGTATTTTTGGTGTAAGAATGTTGGATAAAACTTTGCATATCAAATAATGAAACGACATACATAATGGTTTAATGACAGAATTTTAATGTGGAAAAATAGAATTCTTAGAACAAGCTATTGTATTTTTTATTTCCAACTTATAAAAATTATATAAGTGAAAGAGGTGATTTTTTGTGCTAATTAGTGTTATTTAACCATATATTTCAAGTTTTTCTTATCCTTTTCCTCAACAGTGACACGTTGACAACATCTCATAGTTTTTGTGCTTAGGTAGAATTTTTTAAAAAAAATGTCATGTAATTAAACCAATATATAGCCTAGGTAACCAAAAGGGTTAGCTTGTTTTATTGGCATCCGTGAGGGATAGCTGGAGTGATTGGCATTCATGAAGGATAGCCAGGGTTATGGACATTTATATGGGATGATTGAGATTAAGTTGACTTAGTTGATGATGGTCAAAATGATTAAATTGTTAAATCAAAGTAACAGATTGGATGTTTTTTAGGAATGAGAATAAGATATTCTTGTTGATATGCTACTCATTTCTTAATGCTTATAATGGTACTCGAACATTTATGATGCTAATTACTTGATTTCAGGTTCATCTCAATATAAACAGAAGCAGTAGATCATTAGTAAAGTATCTTTTATAAATAATTGATGATCCATTGGGAATGATATATAACTGATTTGAATCTTATGGCATGCATGTTAAATAATTTTATTTTGATATGTATACAAATTATTACTTACATGATTGCCAAGTTGAAAAGAAAAGTATTTGAAATATAAGGTGGTACATCAGCCTTGTAAAAGAAAAATGACAAAAGAGTTAAAGGGTGATGAGAGTGGCATGTATAAGGATTGAAGTGAGAATTGTATTCAAAAACTCTGTTAGTGAAAGGATTCCTTAGAATTGTTAGGTAGTGGGGGGAAAGGGTTATGCTAGCCAACATAATCATAATGAGACTAGAGGGTTGAGAATTAGTTGTATTAATAACAAGTTACACAGAAGTAATGATTATTTTAGTGGCATAAGGCAAACAATAAAAAAGAAAAGAGAGGTTGTTTTGATAACATGATAAAGTGTGTGTGTGCGCGTGTGTAAATGGTTTAGTCATCTTATAATAGATCTTGTGGCACTGTTAGCTGATGAGAGGTTGCTATAATCTTTTACTAATTTGGTAAACTAAATAGGTAGTGTTGGATGTTGTTTGAATAGTGAAGGAATTTAATAGTGTAAGGGTTGTTGAGTCAGCCGCTAAAAAATTTAACACTAGATCTATTGGATCAGGAAAAAAAAAAGAAAAAAAAGGAAATTAGGGTTATACTAATATCATAAATGTGATACAAATAAAGGTTGTTAGACAACAACAAGAAGGTGTAGTTTAGTGTTGTTTTAGATAGCATAAAAATATTTTAATTTTTTATTGCTATAAAAAAATATAGATTGAATGTGAATCTAGAATAAAGTTATTGGGGTGATTTCTAAGAGGTGATGGTTTAACTATGTCAGGGCAAAAGAGGTTGTAAAAGGGGGGCAATAAACTGAAGTAGCTATCTGTGTCCAAACTTCAAGTTTGTGCTTTACATCTTAACTACTTTAAAGGTTTCATAAACTTGTAGCACCAAATTCGTTAAATGTGTTATTGCATATGGAATATTGACACTAATAATATAAGAATAAGGAAGAAATAAAGTTGAATAGTTTGAAGGTTAATGGGCATCGGTGAAAATTGTTGGAGTTATAGACATCCAAGAGAGATGTCTAAGATTGATTTGATCTAAAGGATAATGATTAAATTCTTTAACTACTAAATATAAGAATTTGATGGAATGGCTTATAAAAAGAGATTGAAAAATATTTTGATAGAACATTGTATGTATTTAATCAATATGTTGATGATTGGATGTGATATAACATTAATTGTTTGATTTCAGGTTAATCTCAAAATTGCTAGAAGCAGTCAAATAATATTATATTATTCTGTATAGATTTAGGTATTGATCAAGAACTTACTATGGTTCGGAATGTTTTGGGAATATTTATGTAACTAGACTTAAATTTATGACATGCACCTTAAATAGCTTAAATTCTAATGTATATGTAAATCTTAACTTATGGGCTTAGTTGTAAGATATATTTGTATTTAATTACCATGTATAATCCATGCATGGTCTAAATTGATATTTATTTTATTGTTAAGAGAATTAATTATGATTTATTGTTGATGAGATAATTGTGGAGTTATTATGATATGATGTGAATAAATTATCCAGGATGATTGGATCAAGGATTTAAATTTGATTGGTGATGTGAGAATACAAATGTCGATAACTTGAGATGTTCCAAATATAAAGGAGACTTTACCAAAATATTGGTATAAATTTCAATAGAGTACTAGTTAATATTAAAGGACTAACATCATGTTAAATGAAATATATTTATTGAAAAAAACTTACTTTGTTTTCTTGAGTTCAAGGTAGCTTTATAATCATTAAGATTGTGGGGTGTTATATTTAGTCCATCGTTAATTACATCCAAGCATATAAAATGCACCTTAAGCCTGAAGAAGTTAAGAACAAAACCATCATCCTGTGCATTAAATACACAATGATAGAGGATTGTGATTTGCTAAGAAAGCCAAAGAATCATCATAATTAAAGAAATTTTATTTTTTGAAAATGGCAAATCAAGAAAATAACATAGGTAATAGCCAAACTAATTAATATATTCATAACACACTTAAATTACTAGTAAAAAAAGAGAAAGATATAAGGGCCTAGAAAAACAACAAAAGAGATGTCTAATTATAGTTAAGAATACTATAATTGTTGTCCAACAATGCTCATTTTTTAGAGTTATTATAATTGGGACAACATTGAATGTCCCATCTACTTTAGTTTTTATCATAATAATAATACAAGAAATAAATAATTGAGAGAAATGAAAATAAAAATAAAAATTTTAAATTATTTTTTAGATCAAATAGAAACCCTAATTTGTTTTATTTTTTAATAGTTCTCTTCTAATGATCTACCCTCAAGAAAATGGATTACAACCTCTTAAATAGGCTTTAAACTGACTTTTATAAAATATAACAATCATAATTACAATTCAAAAAGAAAAATAATGAAAACCTGAAAATTGAGCTAAAATTTTTGAAATTAACTATAAAAATAACAAAAATAAATAGTTGACCTTTGATGTTTCTTTTATTTCATGTTATAATCAGGGTTTAATCAAATGAATATGGATGATTCAGTCTCGAGAAGACAATAGGTTGAATGGTAATTTTTATCATTAAAAGAATTCTGGATTCCATCAAATTTTCCATGTCAAAATGGTCCCAGTATTTAATTATCTTTTTTCATTACGTTTGAGATGTTTATTGAAGTTATTTTCAAAGTACTTTTTATATATGCAATACTGAACCTCATAATAGATTGTTGGAATGCTCTAGAATCAAAATTTATCATTTCAATAAGAAAAACAAAACGTTAATCAGCTGCCACTATAGATAACTACATTTCACACCTCACATTTAATTATGCACATCAAATGAAAGATGCTAATGTATAGCTAATCTTTACCCGAACCGAATCACCCTTATGAGCCAACATAATCTTTTAAATGACTAAGGTAGCACTCTCATCTTCATAGAAAATCTCTTTACTATTGGAATCATAAAAAATAAAATATTTATTGGTTACACTTTCTTTCTCATATTTTTTTTATCAACAGATTTTTGCTTGTGAAACTCTTTTATTTATGGAATTCAATGAAATGATGCAACTATGCACCACATCTGTAACATCAAAATTCAAAATTCAAAACTTGAACTAGAACTCTAGCTTGTAGTTTTCAGAGGAGTAGGTTTAGTTTGACTAGTTATCCACTGATATTATAATCAACCAAAAACCTATTATTCTAGTATGTTTGAAAACCTCTGTTAGTTCCCCTTGTTTGCTATTTCTCCATAGCTAGAGCACTATGATAAGCTTTTGAAACCATTCATAATGACTGCAAAATATATATATATATATATATATATATATATATATATATATATATATATATATATATATATCTTGTATGGAGTGTCATAATACACTCAAATATCACACCACCAATTTCTTCTCTATTTTTAACAAACCATTCCTTGCTATTAGTTGATAGAACTCATCAGTAAACTCATTAAGACACTTTACCCTTTACCTCAACATATGGAGTTATTGGTACATGGATTGAGTATATCCTAAAAGAAGAAAGTTATATCTTATCTTCTACTTTATCTTTTTCTAGTCATTAATCTTTAATGTTCTTTGTCTCTATATAGTCCTTTTTAGATATTCTCACCAAGTAAAAGCTCTCTTTTTTAATCTAATAGTGTTCAATTTCTCCCTCATCTATTTTAAGATCCTTTTGCATTAAAGGTTCTATCCATTTCAAGCATCCAACCAATGAATTCCTTATTCTATAACGTTCTTAAAAAATCAAGAACTTTAATATGAAATTCTCAGTCTAATGAAATTCATCATGTTCAAAAGATTACGTACTCTGCTGTGATGCTTTTGAAAAGGATTTTCTATGTTGTTTGTGGATATATGATCATTCTTCTCATAATCTCTCAATTCTCTCTTCTTTAATCAAAGAGTTAATTCTAATACATGCCTTTCAAATCTTTAATCATTTGTTCGTTGACTTTTTGCTCCTAAATATGTTATATCTTGTTACTTTTTTCGTTCGTGGTTTTCTACTTTCACAACAATATATTACTAAGAATCATTAGGCTCTAATATTAATTAACACAATTGAACCAAGAAAAAGAAATCAAAAAATAATTATCTTCTAATGGTATATTCTTAAAATAAAGATTAAAACCTTTAAAATAATAGATCTTAAATTGACCTATAAGATAAAAATAATCAAAATTTTAAATTGAAAAATAATATTTAATTTTTTAAAATCAACTAAAAAAATAACGAAAATAAATAAAACAATAACTGCACATAGATCGCTAGGCTCAAATAAAGAGTGTGTTTGGTATTGCGGTTGTTGTTGTCGTTGTGGTTTTAAAAAAGTTGTTTTATAAAAAGTACTTTTAGTTGAGATTGGGTTGGAAAAATATATGTTTGGTTAAAACTATGGTTGAAATTGAGGTTAAACAAAAAGTAGTTTAATGTGTTTGGTTAAAAAAATATTTTTCAAATTGAGGTTATAAAATAATTAAAAAATATTTTTAATTTAAATATTGTAGATTTAACTACTATTATTACTTCATGAAATAAATAATATTGATATCAAAATTTTTTTTATTATTCCATTAAACTATATACAATGTCATCACATACGAAATCTATCCAACAATGACTATATTTTTCATGGTTTTTTAAGCATGTAATAACAAAAACTGAATTTTTTATTACGTCATCAAGCGATATCAATTAACTGCACTGGTTTTTCAAAAAAAAAAACTAAACTTTTCATCCTATTTTTTTAAAAAAAACTATTGTTCATGTTAACACGCTGTTATGCTTTTTCCCTTATGAGAAGCAATGCTTCTTCTCGTAGACACGTGGTTCGGCTAATATTTTAATAGATTTTCCCATCAAAAAAACAATTTCTTTTCTTAACTAACCCGCACCCACGTTACTAAACACCCTCCAAGTCTTTTTTGGATTTAGATCTATTCATCTCATGAAAATACACGTGCTAAACGCTACTTTTCTTTTGCTTCTTATGCAGCCTTTCCACATCCAACTTGCTCAAAATTTACATGCTATAGATAATTTTGGACGAAAAATTATTTGCCATTAAAAAATCCAATCGTTCTGTGATTACCAAAATCTAAAACATTACTATGCTTATTTCTATTTTGGATTCATTTTCTGAGATTTTTTTTCAGAATATATTTTGTGAGATTTATAATTATAGCAAAGAAG